>ERZ767114.201-NODE-201-length-41225-cov-87.884660_pt1 | contig 41225 bp, 40 predicted proteins | sample MGYA00374952_ERZ767114 | MGnify/ENA primary metagenome ERZ767114 (study PRJEB28939, sample SAMN06267156) | marine metagenome | isolation source: Columbia River Estuary | place: USA:Columbia River Estuary, USA | collected 2012-05-05 ... | reverse complement strand
GCGCAGATTAATCAGCAGCTGATTCAGAAAAAAGGGTTTAATATTGTTGCGGTCGAGGCCGACTGGCCCGATGCCAATTATATCAACCACTTCATTCACAATACCTCCCCCGACCCGTTGCTTAAAAATGTCCCGTTTAGCCGTTTTCCTGACTGGATGTGGGCCAATAAATCGGTGCTTGAATTTTGCCATTGGTTAAAGGATTACAACGCAAGTGCCACTGCTATAGATCATAGCGTGGGATTTTATGGTCTCGATTTATACAGCCTTAACAGCTCTGTGGAGGCTGTTTTAGGTTATCTTGAAACTGTTGATCCGGAGACCGCAGAGCTGGCTCGTGTGCGTTATGATTGTTTGACACCCTGGGCCAAAAACCCCGCGCTTTACGGGCAGATGATGTTAACCAAACAGTACAAAAAGTGCGAAAAACATGTCTTGGCGACATTGAGAGATCTGTTAAAGCAGCGACTAAAATACGCCCATGCGGACGGACAGCGTTATTTTGATGCGGAGCACAATGCGCGCCTAGTGGCTAATGCCGAGCGCTACTATCGAACGCTTTACTACGCCGAGCAGAACTCCTGGAACCAGCGTGACCGGCATATGTTCGAGACCTTACAGGCGATACTCAAATTTCGCGGTAAAGATAGCAAAGCCATTATCTGGGAGCACAACTCGCACATAGGCGATGCTCGTGCCACTCAGATGACTGCCCGCGGAGAGTTTAATGTTGGTCAGTTGGTTCGTGAGCACTATAAAAAAGGTGCCTATCTGATTGGGTTTGGCACAGATCACGGTACTGTGGCAGCCGCATCAGAGTGGGGCGGGCCAATGGAAATAAAGCAGGTACAACCAGCCCATATTGATAGCTATGAGCGGCTCTTTCATAACGTTACAACTGATAACTTTTTATTGCCGTTGAGCAAACCCATTAAGTCGGATGTGATAAAAAAGCTAATGGCCGAACGGCTGGAGCGCGCTATCGGTGTTATTTACCGCCCAGAAAGCGAACTGGAAAGCCATTATTTTTATGCCTGTCTGCCGCACCAGTTTGATGAATATATCTGGTTTGATGAAACCTCCGCGGTCGAAGCGCTCAACCGCGAAGCGGGTGATGTTGTGCTGGGTAGCTTTCCATTCGGGGTTTGAGAGTCAACCCCACTAATCTCCGCCAAATAAAAAACCCCCGCACTTGCGTGCGAGGGTTTTTTATTTGGTGGAGCCTAGCGGGATCGAACCGCTGACCTCAACACTGCCAGTGTTGCGCTCTCCCAGCTGAGCTAAGGCCCCAAATTTGGGATCTGATCGAGATGTCGACCAGATGGACGCGTATAGTAAGGACGAGACTGCAGACTGTCAACTCTTTTATCCTGTAAATTCAAAGAGTTGCAGTACCACGTTGGCGCTAACCGAAACTGGTTCACGCCGCCCTATTCTTAGTCTAAAAATGCAGCAATTTGTTGGAATTCTTTTTCCAATTCTTTCTGCTGTTTCTTAGACGGCGCACCGACAACATTCAACGCATGACGCAAACGACCGCGGGTTAGGTCTGGACCTAACACGACCATTGCATCCAGCACGGAAACCGATCGCGGCGAACCCGTTATGGCTACGAATATGGGCGCCAGCATATCTTTGAGTTTAAGACCCATGTGATCACCAACCGCTTTTACGTCTGCCATCACATGCTCTTTATCCCAGTTACGCTCGGTCTCTAGCTTCCACAACACCAGCTGCAGTAACTTGCTCATGGTCGGTTGATCAATACGGTTATTGGCGAAGTCTTCTGCTGATACATCAGGCATACCAGCAAAGAAGAAGGCTGCCAAAGGTGCTACATCGGATAGTAGCTCAACGCGGTCCTGTACCATCGGCAAAAACTGGCTGATATAGTCAGAATTGAATGCCCATTCTTGTAGGCGCTGACCAAACTGCTGGTTGTCTAAACTTTCGCGGATATAACGACCATTCAACCAACTCAATTTGGCGACATCAAAGACCGGTCCACCCAAAGAGATACGGGTAATATCAAAGTTATCGATCATCTCTTGTAGGGTGAATTTTTCTTCACCATTGGGCATGGTCCATCCCATCATGCCCAGATAATTCATCAAGGCCTCTGGCAGGATACCGATGCGCTGATAGTAATCGATACTGGTCGGATTCTTACGCTTACTTAACTTACTCTTGTCAGCGTTACGCAACAAAGGCAGGTGGCAGAATGTCGGTGCATCCCACTCAAAATACTGGTAGAGCAAAATATGTTTAGGGGTCGAAGAAATCCACTCTTCACCACGAATCACATGGGTAATTTCCATGAGGTGGTCATCGACCACGTTGGCTAGGTGGTAGGACGGCATGCCGTCACTTTTCAAAAGCACTTGCATATCGACTTGTTTCCAATCGATTGCAATTGGGTCACGCAACATATCGGGAACGTTACAGGTACCTTCACGGGGCACATGCATACGAATAACAGAGGCTTCACCCTTTGCGTGTCTGTCAGCAACTTCTGTAGCCGACAAACCAGAACAAAGACCATCATAACCAGGTGGTTGGCTGTTAAGCTTTTGCTCGCGACGCAAACGGTCTAGGCGATCAGAAGTACAGAAACAATGGAAGGCATGGCCTTTCTCAATGAGTAAATCAGCGTAGCCACGGTAGATATCGCCCCGTTCACTTTGACGGTAAGGACCATGAGGGCCTCCCACGTCTGGACCTTGATCCCATTCGAGACCTAACCAACGCAATGATTTTAATATCGCCTCTTCCGAAGCACGGGTGCTACGCACCTGATCGGTGTCTTCAATACGCAAGATAAACTCGCCACCTTGGCTTTTGGCAAAGGCTGCGTTAAACAGTGCAATATAGGCGGTACCAACGTGTGGATCACCTGTAGGTGACGGTGCAATACGAACTTTTACTTTGGACATGGTTGAGGGTCTCAATGCGTTTGTGCGAAAAGGCAGCAATTATACGCGCCTAGTCAACGGGAACAAACCGATTTTAGGAATAAATTATTGTGCTCGGCCGGATGCCTGCTGCTGGGTGTTTACAGTGGCAGGCATTCCACAGTTTTCAGTTCCTACCTGGCATAAAAAAAGCACTCCGAAGAATGCTTTTTTGGTTAAGCAAAGGCGTTACTCAGCAGCAGGAATGCTGACATAAGCACTGCCAGCCATCTTTTGTGCCAAACGAACGACCTGAGCACTATAACCTGCTTCATTGTCGTACCACACGTATAATACCAAGCGCTTACCGCTCACGATGGTGGCCAATGAATCAACAATACCCGCATGACGGTTACCAACGAAATCACTGGATACTAACTCTGCGGAGGTCACGTAATCGATCTGCTTGTTCAATATTGAAAACAAGGCCGTTTCACGCAAGAAATTATTCAACTCGTCCTTGGTGGTCTCTTTCTCAAGGTTGAGGTTCAAAATCGCCATGGACACATTCGGGGTTGGTACACGAATAGCGTTACCGGTTAACTTGCCTGCCAATACTGGCAACGCCTTGGCTACAGCACTCGCAGCGCCAGTTTCCGTCAATACCATGTTTAATGCAGCACTGCGACCACGGCGGTCGCCTTTGTGGTAGTTGTCGATCAGATTTTGGTCGTTGGTGTATGAGTGAACTGTTTCAACGTGCCCATCAATAATACCGTACTGGTCATTTAAGACTTTCAATACAGGCGTAATGGCGTTGGTAGTACAGGATGCCGCAGAAATGATGCGGTCTGTTTCTTCAATCATGTCTTGGTTAATACCAAATACGATATTCTTGAGCGCGCCTTTACCTGGTGCAGTCAAAATCACTTTATCGACACCTGGGCAACCAAGGTGCTGGCTTAAGCCCGCTTCATCACGCCAGACACCGGTATTGTCGATGAGCAATGCGTTTTCAATGCCATAGGCCGTGTAGTCCACTTCTTCTGGACTGTTGGCGTAGATTACTTTGATGTAGTTGCCGTTTGCGATCAGCGCACTGTTTTCTTCATCGATGATCAAATCACCGGCGAATGATCCGTGCACGGAGTCGTGGTTAAGCAAGCTCGCACGCTTAAACAAATCGTTATCTGCTTTGCCTTTACGCACAACGATGGCACGCAAACGCAGTGGCGAGCCTACATTTTTTTCAATTAAAATGCGGGTTAGTAAACGGCCGATACGGCCAAAACCATACAGGACAACATCGCGGGGTGCCGATAGTGGTGCGCTGTCAGAATATTGACCAACGAATCCGCCCATGGCGTCACGAAGATACGCATCAACAGACTTATCACTAGCCGTTTCCAAATAGTCAATCGCCAGCTTACCGATATCAACGTGGCAGGAACCTAAATTCAGCTGGTCTAGGCCTTTTAATATCGCCAATGTGTCTTTTGGATGGAGCTCATGGCCTTCTACCTGACGCACGTAGCGGTGTGACTTGAGTAGGTTGATTACCGAATGGTTGATGATACCGCGCCCAAATATCGACGTGATCACACGGTTTTTACGGAACAATCGTCCGATGTAAGCGATCATTTCTTCTGCAATCGCTTCCTTGTCTTGCCAGTCATTTAGATGGCTTTGAACTTCCAGTTTGCTCACAATGTCGATCCTCGCATGTCGATAGTTAGTGCTTGTCAATGGCAATCAGTGTTTGCTGATGCTGTTCACAGGGTCAAAGTGTGGGCAATTCTATCAAGAAATGCAGGGTTTGGCATATTCCTTTAAATAGGCATAGGCAATTAATTGGTAGTTGAAGCCGTGAACACATGACCATAGGCTGGTTATCAGACTTATCTGCCGAACAGGTGACGGAAACCTAATGCACGTTTCCACCATCGCGGCTCGAGCGCGGCTATTGCGTTGCGATATTGTCGCTTGATGTCGGCGTATGGCGGGGCATCTGAATGGTACAAATAGCGATTGAGTTGATTGGCATACTGCTGAATGGCTTGCTGCTGTAATGCAGACAAGCCAGCCAATAATGACGATAGCTGGCTAGGGGTGACCTGTTGGTCAACGTCAATACCATAGCGCCCTAACTGCTCTCGCAACATTTGCCACTGCGCGGCGATGGGGTCTTTACTGTGGTGTGGTTGCAACAAACCTAAGGCCGCTATCCAAAATAGCCCCAACAGCGTAATAAATCCTAAGGCATAGGCCACGGCTGTGGTGCTGTCTATGTTGCCAAGCCACCGAGCGATAAACAATGACTGGCCTCTTTGGTCATAATCCATAATCCATCGCTGCCACCGGAATTGCCAAGCGTCGACACTGAGCCGCAACCCGTTAAACCATGAAAATTGCAGCGCATACAATGGCGATCCATTTAAGAATCCGCCCGAATCTGCCACCGCAGATCGCAAGTTTTGCTCTATCCGTTCTGGGGCAACCCAGGCAGTAGGGTCAAAGGCCACCCAACCAGCCGAGGGTAACCAGAGCTCAACCCAAGCATGTGCATCAAACTCGTGCACTGCGATGAACCCCCCTTTTTCGTTCCACTCTCCACCTTGATAACCCGACACAACGCGCGCAGGAATACCTGCCATGCGCATCATCACTACAAAGGCGCCAGCATAATGGGCACAGAAACCCCGTTTACTATCGAATAGAAACGCATCCACGCTGTTGGTTGTGGGCAGCGTCCCTGGTGACAGGGTGTAATAAAAGGGAGATTCTTGGAACCAGCGTAACGTTGCCAAGATGAGCGCCTGGGGATCCGTATGCCTAATACGCAGGTCTTCAATAAAGGCACGTGTTCTGGGCTCTATGCCAGTCGGTAGCTGTAACGTCGCTTGACGTTCCCTTTCGGATAGCACCGGGTCTAGCACTGCATTTTGATAATATTCATATTCTACCCGTAGCGGGGCATCCATCTTTTGTGTGGCAACCACTTGAAAATCCTGTCCCACCCTTGCCTCGCCATTCATTACCCGTGAAGGGGTTAGGCTATATGCGAACCATTGATTGGACGGTTCATACACCACTGAATAGCGACCGACAGCATCACCAAGCTGCCAGTTGGGTTGAAAGACAGGCGATCCAGAAGGTTGAATTCTATCGGGTAAAAAATTTCGACGTTCGACATAGGCTGTTGTGGGAGTCCAGGTATTGCCATCAAAATGGGTTAGCACGGGTCCGCGCCAATAGCGATCGACCTGTTGTGGTGGATTGCCAGAAAAGGTTGCTCTAAATGCCAAGGCACCAGAACCTGCAATGGAGGCAAAGTCCCCGGGTGACATACTGTCGCTAATTCCGGTACGGGCTTGATTCTGCTGCATAGGTACTGACCACAGCGGCGGTAAACGGGGGAAGAACAAATAACCCACGATCATCAATGGCAAACTGAGTACCAATAAAGACGAACTGATTTTTAAGGTGCGGATCATGGGCTGCGGTCGCGTTAACTGAACACCAATCAGCGTTGCGGTGAGCAACATTAACACCAGGATGGCGGTAAGCGTTGCCAGTAAGGTTTGGCTAAATAAGAAGCTCACTGCAACCAAAAAGTAACCGATATAGACAGCCAAAATAGCATCTCGTCGCTGCGCCATTTCCAAGTTTTTGAGCGAAAAGCCCAGTAACAATAGAATGGTCGCGGCGTCTAATGACAGGGGATGAATGTCGCTGACGGCAACTGCGCCTAGGCTAAGCAGCACCGCTAATGCCTTGACCCAACCACTGGGCAACTGCCACCTTTTCTGTAACATACGAAAACGCCAAGTAGCAGTTAACAACATGACAGGCATGACCCATATTGGCATCGGTGTCACAAACAACCCGACCACAGCCAATTGCGATAGGATAAGCCACAGTAGGCCTTGTCGGGTAAGCTGTTGGCTTTCTTGCATGAGCGGTCGCCAGCCCAAGCTGGGCCTCAAGCCGTCGTCGCTTGGCCGTGTCATGGCACTTTCACTCCATAAAGGGCGAGTGCCGTGAGTGTTTGTACCCGATGCGCCTCACCCACATCCATTTCAAATCGTTGATCTGGAATTTGCATCCCCCAAGGTGTGTTGTCCCTGTGAAAACCAATCACCCGAGCAGTAAAGTGCGCCAACACACGCTCATCGCTCTGCCCCTGCCAATGCGTCCAATCTAGCCACTGTGCTGCCTGCTCGTAATCGACAAACTCACGGCTCGCCAAATGGCCGGTTTTTGCAAATTGTGGCCAATGAATTTGCTTCATTGAATCACCAGAACGATAAGACCGTATGCCCGAAAAATCATGGCTTCCGCGTGGTATTTCGCGCCCTTTGCTCTGGTTGGGATCCGCACCAGTCTGAGCGCTACCATCGGGCAGTAACTGGGGCTTTGGATAAACAATGGCTTTAACATCCGGCAGAAAGTAACCCCAAGCACGGGCCAATCCAGTAGGAAAACGGGTAATAACAGTGAGTCTTTCTGGAATGAGCCACCCTCTTGCTTGCGTCCCATGAGAGAGGCTGATACGCAAAGTTTCATGCGCTTTTAGATTGATCACTACTGCATCCTGTTGCTCCCAGCCCACATGAATACTCGGCCGTTCACGTCCTTGATGCTCTGTTATTTCAAACCAAAACAATGCTTTTTCGCCTGCAAAACAAGGCTCTGCATGTATGGCACGTAGCGTTAATCCAGATAGATTACGATAGGTGAACAAGATATTGATGGTGAGCATCGCTAGCAGCCAAAAGGCCACCATAAACACCAAGTTGTTCTGGAAATTAATGCCTAACAGAATGGTGATGGAAAATAGCAACAATAAACCCAGGCCCGCTTTTGAAGGAACGATGTAGATGCGGCGTTGGTTAAATTGGGTTTCTGTTCGGCGGTCGATCCTGGAGGCAATCCACTGCTGGAAATAGCGACGCGGGGGTAATACACCGATGCTTTTTATCCTGCGCCACATGCTAATCGCCTCCTCGCCGCCGCGTCTTTTAGAGATAGGGTTTAGGAAGCCCCTGCAACCACAGGTACTTGAGCGAGTAACTGGCGCGCCAGTACATCACCCTGTTTTTCATGTCGCCCAATAAGTCGGTGACTCGCAATAGGCACGAACACTGACTGCACATCCTCGGGTAACACCTGTAGCCGGCCTTCAATGTAGGCCCAAGCCTTTGCTGCCTGCACCAACGCTATCGCCCCACGCGGTGACAGACCTAACTGGACGTCTTCATGTTGGCGGGTGTGTTGAACAAGACGATGCACATATTGAATCAGTGCTGGGCTGGTGGTTAGTGTCACCACTTCCTGCTGAATGAATGACAACAATTCAGTATTTAATACCGGCTGTAACGTCGCCAAACGTGCACGACCTTGATCACCCATCAGCAAAGCCTGTTCGGCTTCGGGATTTGGATAACCCAAACTTAACCGCATCAAAAAGCGGTCGAGTTGCGACTCTGGCAATGGAAAGGTGCCTGTTTGAGATTGCGGGTTTTGTGTGGCCATGACAAAAAAGGGTTGCGGGAGTGGCTGTGACTGACCGTCGACGGTGACCTGTCCCTCTTCCATGGCCTCTAACAAGGCACTTTGCGACTTTGGTGTTGCACGATTCAGTTCGTCTGCCAGTACCATCTGGCTAAAAACTGGCCCTTTATGGAAGCGAAAGGTTTGTTGGCTCGGGTCAAAAATAGTGGCGCCGACGACGTCGGAGGGCAATAGGTCACTGGTAAATTGAATACGTTGATAATGCAGTCCTAAGACCTTCGCAATGGCTTGCGCCATAGTCGTTTTACCCATACCAGGTAAGTCTTCCATCAGCACGTGACCACCAGCAAAAATAGCGCACAATGCCAATTGAATATGCCGTTCTTTACCCAAAACCACGGTATTGAGTGCCTGCATGGCTTGATGGATGGTCTGCCGGTTCGTATCCATTACACTGCCTCCAGTCCTCTAATGAGGTCTGCCTGAATGTCGTCCACGTCTTCCAAACCGACCGCTATACGAACCAAGCCTGGTTTGATGCCAGCATCGTCTCGTTGTTGATCAGACAATTTGCCATGGGTGGTCGTCGCTGGGTGGGTGATGGTCGTTTTCGCATCGCCCAAATTGGCCGTAATGGACAGTAACTGTGTCGCATCGATTAACCGCCATGCGGCGTCCTGACCCCCCGTTACTTCAAACCCTACTACGCCACCAAAACCTCTCATTTGTTGGGCTGCCAATTTATGCTGGGGGTGGCTTTTTAAACCGGTATAGTACACGCGCTCGACCTTGGGGTGTTGCTCAAGCCATTCTGCGAGATATTGGGCACTGCTACTGTGTGCCCGCATGCGCAAACTCAAGGTTTCCAGTCCTTTTAAAAACACCCAAGCATTGAAGGGACTCATGGTAGGGCCAGCCGTTCTCAAAAATCCGACAATGTCAGCAATATGGGCGAAGCTACCCACAACGGCACCACCCATTGCCCGCCCTTGCCCATCGATATATTTGGTTGCCGAATGCACCACCAGATCGGCACCCAATGCTAAAGGCTTTTGCAGTGCAGGCGTGCAGAAACAGTTATCCACCACGCTGACAATGCCATGTTGTCGCGCCACTGCAGATACCGCGCTGATGTCTGCCACTTCCGCTAAAGGATTAGACGGCGACTCTAAGAAAAACAATTTGGTATTGGGTTGAATAGCAGCTTCCCAAGCCGATAAATCGGTCAGGGCGACGAAGGTAACTGGGACACCAAACTTCTCGAGGTACTTGGTGAACAAGTTGGTAGTCGAGCCAAAAATGCTACGGGAGGCGACTATATGTTCTCCAGCCTGAAGCAAACTCATGCAGACACTTAAAATGGCTGCCATGCCAGAAGATGTAGCTACAGCAGCATCACCACCTTCCATCAACGCCAAACGTTCTTCAAAATTTCTCACTGTAGGATTGGTGTATCGAGAATAAACGTTACCCTCGACTTCGCCTGAAAAAGTGGCCGCCATGTCAGCTGCCGACTCAAATACATAACTTGAGGTTAAAAACAGCGCTTCAGAGTGTTCACGTTCCATAGTACGACGCTGCCCACCGCGCACCGCACGGGTGTCGGTACCAGTGTGGCGTATAAAATCTTCTTTATCGGTCATTACGGGCTTCCAGTTAATCCTAAACAAGTGGGCTCAGTGTACCAATCTACAGTGGCAAACGGCATATTAAATTTAGACCAATCACATGAAGCGCTGAACTGCCGCTTCTCCTACACCAAGGATCTTACAACCCCTCAGAGCAGTGATATGCACCCCAGCCTTGATTGCCCAAAGTAAGGCAAAAAAAACAGCCAGGTGCTGATGCATCCTGACTGTTATTAAGGTCAACCGAGGTGTTCTGTTACAGCATTTCTACCATAATGGCGGTACCTTCTCCGCCACCGATACAGAGGGTAGCCAAACCGCGCTTTCCACCGGTACGCTTTAGGTTGTGTAGCAGCGTCACGATAATGCGTGAACCCGAAGATCCCAATGGATGTCCCAATGCACAGGCACCACCAGAGATGTTTGTTTGCTCGGCAGTAAAACCAATTTCTTGCATCGCCAACATGGTCACCATGGCGAACGCTTCGTTGACTTCTACCAAATCAAAATCACTGGCAGTGAGGCCTTGGCGATCCAGAATTTTACGCACTGCACCGATCGGTGCACAGGTAAAGGTACTCGGCGCCTGCGCGTGTGAACTGTAGTCAACAATCTTGGCAAGCGGGGTAAGCCCCAATGCTTTTGCCTTGTCTGCTGTTGTGATCAATAGCGCCGAAGCACCATCTGAAATCGAGCTCGAGTTCGCAGCGGTAATGGTACCGTCTTTAGCAAAGGCAGGACGTAGCTGTGGAATTTTGTCTGGACGCGCTTGACCCGGTTGCTCGTCATCTGCCACCAGTGTTGTACCCTTTCGTGTGACTACTTCAACGGCACTGATTTCATCTTTGAACCAACCATTCGCGATGGCTTCATTGGCACGTGATAGGGATCGGATAGCAAAGTTATCCATCGCTTCACGGGTCAGTGAAAACTCATCCGCCGTGCGTTGAGCATGAACGCCCATAGCATTCTTATCGTAAGCATCTTCCAAACCGTCAAGGAACATGTGATCTAATACTTTTTGGTGTCCCATGCGGTACCCTGCGCGAGCCTTATCTAGCATGTACGGCGCATTCGACATCGACTCCATACCACCCGCGACATAAACACCGTCGTGACCGGCTTTTAGCTGATCAGCCGCCATCATGACGGTTTTCATACCAGAACCACACACCTTGTTAACCGTGGTACAGGGCGTACTTTCTAACAAACCTGCAGATAATGCAGCCTGCCTAGCTGGCGCTTGCCCTAGTCCTGCAGGCAAAACACAACCCATATAGACTTCGTCTACCTTGTCGGCAGACAATCCAGCCGCATCCAATACACCTTTGATCGCTTGCGCGCCCAACTCTGGTGCTGACAAAGCTGACAAAGCACCTTGGAACCCGCCCATCGGGGTTCTCTTTGCAGCAACAATAACAATCTCGCGACTCATATCCGTAAACCTCCATCGGTTTCAATTATACGACCGGTAAAATAATCGTTTTCAAAAATAAAATTGACTGATTTTGCAACGTCTTCAGGGGTTCCCATGCGCTTTAACGGCACTGCTGCGGTTGCTTGTGCTATGGCCGCCTCAGGCATTTGTGCTGTCATATCTGTGGCTATAAAGCCCGGCGCCACTGCTGCACAGCGGATGTTGTATCGCCCCAGTTCTTTCGCCCATGTGGTGGTCATTGCGGCAACACCAGCCTTAGCAGCGCTATAGTTGGTCTGTCCAAAATTCCCAGCACGACTGATACTCGATATATTGACGATCACGCCTGGGGTTTTCAGTGACACCATTTGTGCTGCAGCCTCTCTGCCACACAAGAACACGCCTGTCAGATTCACATTAATCACTTGCTGCCAATGCTGCAATGGTAGCCGGTCAATGTTTCCGTCTTTTTCTCGAATTAACAGGCCATCTCGTAAAATACCGGCATTATTAACCAAGCCATCCAGTCGTCCGAAATCTTTAACGATAGTTTCAAACAGGGTGACGACCGCACTTTCATCGCTAATGTCGGTCTCGTAGCCTCTGGCATGTTGTAGAGACGCCGCAAGTGTGGTGACCGACGCTTTGTCGACATCGACCAAGGCCAGACTGGCACCGGCCTTGTCAAAGTGTTGCGCCATTGCCAAACCCAAACCCCGACCTGCGCCCGTTATTACGATCAGTTTTCCAGCTACGTCCATTTGTTTTTCCTCTGAAAGCCCATTGACATTGGTTACCAATATTTGACCCAAATTCATACACCCTTAGGGATACACTGTAGGCAAAAGAGGGGTGTTTTTACCATATTTTTGCTGTATGTTGAAAAATGCGTATTTTTTAATGATGCCCTAGGCTGCTCAACCCTATTAGATGCTACGCATATTAGTCTTTTTAAAGTCGCTAATGGATCCATTCAAGGGTAAATCTACCCACCGTATTTAGGGAGAATAACAAGAATGAAAAAGACCATGACAAAAACGGCGCTATGCGCGCTAGCCGCGAGCCTTACATTCGCTGCATTACCTGCTCAAGCAGAAACCTTACGCATCTTAACATGGGGTGGTTATGCACCAGACAATGTTGTTGAGATGTTTGAGCAGCAAACTGGCATTGATGTAGAGGTTACTAAATCAAACAACGAAGGCATGATTTCTAAGTTACGTGCGACACGTGGCGGCGGTTTCGACCTCGTGCAGCCTAGCCAAGACCGTATTGTCAGTGCCCAGGCAGATTTCAACATTTACAAGCCCATTGACCTATCCAAGATCGATGCGAGTCAAATGATTGGATCTATGCTCGATGCCACTAAGAAAAGCACCACTTTTGAAGGTGCAGTTTATGGTGTACCTCATGTATGGGGCACCAGTGGTTTGGTCGTCAACCGTGATAAGGCAGGTAGCGTAAAAGATTATACCGATTTATGTAATGCTGATGTTGCGGGCAAGGTTTCTTATCGTTTGAAACGTCCTACGCTGATTGGTTTTGCATTCGCAATGGGTGAAGATCCATTTGCTGCCTATGGCGATGTCGCAAAATACACACAGATTATGGACAAGGTTGAAAAGAAATTGATCAGCTGTAAAGCCAATGTGAAGACCTATTGGGAAGGTGGTGACGCCTTGATCAACTTGGTGCGCTCTGGTGAAGTGAATGCAGCAATGGCATGGGACGCAGCGGGTTGGAAACTCAACAACGAAAACAAAGCGATCACCTTCGTATCTCCGAAGTCTGGCGCATTGGGTTGGATTGATACCTTCGCTATCCCGCGCAAAGCTGACAATGAAGCCGCCGCTTATCAGTGGATCAACTTCGTGATGCAGCCTAAGATTGCAGCCATGATCACCGAAGCAGCAGGTAACTTTACTGCCTCTCAAGGTGCGGATGCCTACGTCAACGATACGTTGAAGGCACAGTATCAGGAAAGCTTCCCACCAGCGGATGTTGATAACATCAAATGGTACCCACCAGTACCAGCTGGCTTAGAAGAAATTGAAGGTAAGGTGCTTGATCGCGTAAAAGCGGCAGGCTAAGCCCTTCAAAAACATCAACCTCTGTGGAATGTGAGCAGCAAGACCGCTCCATTCTGCTGGGGTTTATTGGGTAACCTAGCATTAGATCGTTTTCACATCGTAAAGTAGCTGAGATGACTGTCGGGTCACACTTGGTTGATTTTATCGGACTCCACAATACATACTGCAAGGCCCGCTATCTCCATGTAGCGCAACGCGTTCAAGGGACATTATGACCAACAGCTCTTCAATCATTACCGATGTGAACGCACATCCAACACAAGATTCCTCAGCAGGCCCTGACACTTACGACCTCGAATGTCGCAACATACTAAAGACCTTTGATGGCGGTTTTACGGCAGTAGATAACGTGTCATTTCAGATTCCAAAAGGTTCTTTCTTCTCTATCCTCGGTCCTTCTGGGTGTGGTAAAACCACCCTGTTACGCATGCTTGCTGGGTTTGAAAAACCCACCAGTGGCGATATTTTCATCAAGGGTCAGTCGGTAACCAATACACCCCCAAACAAGCGCCCAGTTAACATGGTATTTCAACATTTGGCGCTGTTCCCAACCATGACGGTTGCAGAAAACATTGCCTATGGCCTTCGCCAACGCAAAGTAGCCAAACATGAAATTGGCGACCGCGTAAAGGGCGTTCTCCAACGGGTCGGCCTGCCAGATTCAGGCAACAAAAATATTGCACAGCTGTCAGGTGGGCAAAAACAGCGCATCGCTATTGCCCGCTGTTTGGTGTTGAACCCAGATGTCTTACTACTAGACGAGCCCCTTGGCGCTCTAGATCTGAAGTTACGCGAACACATGAAGATCGAACTCAAACAGCTCCAAGAAGAATTTGGCACCACCTTTGTTTACATTACCCACGATCAATCTGAAGCCTTGGTGATGTCTGATCAGGTCGCCGTGATGAATCACGGTGCCTTTGTACAACAGGGTACACCGCACGATCTTTACTACCATCCCAAAGATGCCTTCGTAGCGGGTTTTGTGGGTGAGAGCAACCGCTGGATGGGCCGGATATCCAGCCAATCTGCGAATGGATTGGAAATCACCACCGACTCTGGTCTGGGACTGCACGGGGTCTCTGGAGAAAATCAATCCTTTAACAATGGTGACAAGGTTGAGATATTTGTCCGTCCAGAAGCCATTAGCTTGGTGCGGGGCCAAGGCGACTCAAACAACAGTAACCAGCTCGCGTGCCACGTGGTCAACGTATTGTTCGATGGGGCCAAAAGCCAAATATTGGTAAAAGACCCACAAAGCAATGGCGAAGTGACTGTCAGCATGCCGCAAACGGCAGATTTTGAAAACCTGAGAAAAGGAGAGTTACTCTCCCTCTCATGGACCACTGAACAAACGCGCTGCTATAGGGTCGAGGGTTAACTGATGTCACTGCGCACCCCTAAATTGCGATTGGGCTTATTGTTGCTATTGACCCCTATGTTGTTGTGGTTATTGCTTTTAATCATTCTGCCGCATGTCAATATGGCCATCATTTCGTTAAGCGAGCGTGTATCCGCTGGCGAATATGCTTTTAGCCTTAGCAACTACGCAGAATTTTTTACTGAATCACTTTATTGGAACACCTTTTTACGTACCGCGACCATGAGTATTCTCGTGACTTTTCTCACGTTGATAATCGCCTTTCCTGTGTCTTACTACATTGCCAAAATGCTGAGAGGTCGAACCAAAGGCTTGGTGTTCGCACTCTGTCTGATTCCTTTTTGGGTGAGCGAATTGGTAAGAACCTATGGCTGGATGATTTTATTGCGAGAAACGGGTGTTGTGAGTAGCAGCTTACAATGGCTTGGGCTCACCGATGGTCCTATTGAATTCTTGTATAACGATGCCGCGATAATCGTAGGCCTCGTCTATACCTCGATGCTATTTATGGTGGTGCCCCTGACCACAACTCTAGACAGTCTAGACGACAGCTATATCGAGGCTGGTTACGATTTGGGTGGCAATGGCTTCACCGTGATGCGTGAGGTTGTCATCCCCCACGCAATGCCCGGTATCGTGTCAGGCTGCATCGTTGTCTTCATGTTAACACTGGGCAACTACCTCACACCGGCTCTACTAGGTGGGAAAGATAGCCTCTGGTTTACCGAACAAATTTTCACACAGTTTATTACCCGCTTTAATTGGGAACAGGGCTCGGCATTTGGCATCTTATTGTTGTTTTTGTCGTCTTTTATTGTCTGGTTAGGGCTAAAGCTTTCCCGCCAGTCCTTCACCCGCGTCATGTCCTGAGGTTATCGCTATGATTCCATCCATCCCCCATAGCCGATTATTTCGGACGACCTACGCAAGTTACATCGTGCTGTTTTTCCTCTTTTTGGCAGCACCTCTGATCGTAGTGGGTACCTTTGCGTTTAATGACAGCTTATTTCCCTCTTTGCCATGGAAGGGGGCGACTCTGGATTGGTTTTTTGGATCTGAACAGCCCAAGCTGGGGTTATTTCAAGACGATCCGATACTGAAAAGTATTCTGGTCAGTTTCTTTATTGCCAGTTGCACCACCGTTTTGTCGTTGTTGTTAGCGACGTGCAATGCTTTCTTATTCGAGCGCGAACAATTTCCAGGCAAAAATCTGCTGTATATATTGATGCTCATGCCACTGGTCATTCCAGGTGTCATTCTCGGCGTGTCGATTTTGGTGTTTTCTAGCTCAATCGCCAACTGGTTTGAGATGAATTTCGGATGGGAACTCGATTTCCTCTATCCCAGTACGACGCTGGTGATTTTGGGCCAATTTGCCTTTATTAGTACCATTTGCACCCTGATCGTATCGGCTCGACTTCGTAAGTTCGATCTTAGCCTAGAAGAGGCGGCACTCAACCTAGGTGCGACGAAGTGGGGTGCCATTTGGACCATCACACTGCCCTTTTTAAAACCTGCGCTCATTGGTGCAGGGATTGTGAGCTTTTTGATGTCCTTCGAGAACTTTAACACCACGCTCATGTTGGTTGGATCCGATGCACCGTTGACGATTGCGATGTTTGATCGTCTAAGAGAAGGCGCAACACCAGTGCTCAATGCCATATCGTTAATGCTGATGGTGGCATCATCGATTCTCGCCATCATTAGTTTGTTGATGGATAAAAAAAGTCCGACCACCTAACGCTTCTTGGTAGGCGTTAGGCTATTAGCCATTGGCCTAATTGATACCAACAGACTTTACCTGCAACATTGCATCTGGAGTTGGTGCTGTTGTACCAGTGCTGTTGTACCAGTGCTGTTGTACCAGTGCTGTTGTACCAGTGCTGCCATACAGAGCTAACCACGCCAAGTTGCTCCCTTTTTAAGTCCATTGTATAACCCCTTACGCCTTGGGAAACCGCCTATGCACTCTGCAAAACTACGAGCCGATATTTACTTGCTCATCACCGCCATTATTTGGGGGTTTTCTTTTGTATCACAGCGCATGGGCATGGATGCCATGCAACCCTATGGTTTCAATGCCGTACGGTTCTTACTCGCTGCTTTGTCACTCATACCGGTTATCTGGTTAATGAGAAACAGCGCGATCGAGCGAGCCCACAAAAACGACAGCCTTGCTAGCCTCATTAAGGCCGGTTTGATTTGTGGCCTGTTTTTGTTTGCAGGCTCGTCGTTGCAACAAATTGGCATTCAATATACGACCGCAGGCAAGGCAGCCTTTATCACAGGCCTGTACTTGGTGTTGGTACCGGTGTTGGGAATCTATTTTTTACATGAAAAAACTGCAATCTATACTTGGCTCGGCGCTGGTTTGGCAGTGGTCGGCCTTTATTTCTTAAGCATTAATGCCGAACTCGATATCAACCGCGGCGACGTGCTGGAGTTGTTAGGCTCTTTTTTCTGGGCAGGCCATGTATTGGCTGTCTTTCACTGGGGGCGTCACTTTAGTCCACTCAAGCTGTCATTGGTGCAAATTACAGTCTGCATGTTGTTAAGTTTTATCGCAGCCTTTAGCTTTGAAACCTTGTTGTGGTCACAAATACGCGTGACTGTTGGTCCACTGCTATTTGCTGGCATTGGATCGGTTGGTATTGCCTATACACTGCAGATTCTTGGACAGCGAGAAGCCCCACCAGCCCATGCCGCCGTAATTTTGAGCATGGAAACCGTATTTGCGGCCTTTGGCGGTTGGCTATTTTTAACAGAGGTGTTAACCGGCAGAGAGTTGTTTGGCTGCCTATTGATGTTGGCCGGGATGTTGTTATCGCAATCGGGGGCTTGGAGAAAACAGGCTAAAGGGACTCTTTCTTAATCAAGAGGCCCTCAATTGAAAAAACTGGGGCTAGATTGGATCTGGATCAAGCTCTGACACGCCGCACGATACGCTTTAGTAGCAAAAGCACTGAAGCTACAGCAATGAATCCGGCAATGGGCCACAAGCTGATAAGAGCCTTTTCAAGTGCAACATTAAGGCCTTTATCAATGCCGTCCAAAAAATCAAATGCGCCGACCAAAATGGCTGGTGCCCAGTATGCATTATCGCCATTCTCCCAACTAGGCACCGCCATGCCTACCGCCAAAACTGACATCAGGTACCACCGCACATCACTGGACTTGAAACGTCGTACCAGATGCCAACACGCGAGTAGCAATCCCAAGGCTGCCATTCCGTATACCAGCCATGCTATTTGATAATACCCTGCTTCAATAATGGAACCGTCAGTCATATTGCACCCAATCAATAAGATGGTCTTGCCAATGTTTTTCGTCTATCTGGTCGTCTGGAATCAGGTCATAGCGTAATACGGAGATACCTGCTGTGATAACTGATTGCTGTTTACCCGATATCAATGGATGCCAATCGGGTAGATCGTCACCCTGTGCAACCAGCCTGTAGGCACAGGTATCAGGCAGCCAATGAAAGCTTTTAGCGTCTTCAGGCGTTAGCCAAACGCAGTCCGGCACATACTTTTGGCGGTCGCTATAACAGCTGCACTGCCCATCTTCTTTCAGATAATGACACACCACCCGTGTATAAAATATTTCATCGGTTTCATCGTCTTGCAACTTCTGCAAGCAGCAGCGCGCACAGCCATCACATAGGCCTTCCCATTGCTCCTTTGACATTTCAGATAAGGGCAGCGCCTTCCAATAGGGCAACGTCGTCATTATGACATCCCCTTATAGCGGTCAGACGTGTCTTTAAATAAGCTCAACAGATAGTCTTCCTTTTTAGGCGGCATCTGCAGATAAAAACCGGCTGTATCAATTTGCTCCAAAACTCTTGTGGCCTCTGCCCGCGATAGTTTTCGGTCTGGCGTCAAAATCATATCAGTTACATGGACAGGCTTTCCAAATTGTGACAACAAGGCTTCTGGCACCTTGGACAAACCCGCTACCCGAGCAACATAAAGATACATCTCATCTGCTTTATCCGATTTGTAGATACTGATAAGGGTTTTCATATTGGCCAATTATCCTTGCTGTATTCGGTCGAGTTGTGACAATTTTTCTAATAGTGGCGTGCCTACAAGGTCTTTCCTCCACCCGCAATAATATTCAGGCAATGCATAGGCACCGGTATATAAGCCACTATTGATGAGCAGTTCTAAATATTTTTTGCGGGCGACCAATTCGACTGGGATATCTTCTACTAGGCATATTTCCTCTAAAAACACCCGCAGTGATTTTAATAGGGTACTCGCCTCTTTTTTCAGTGGCCCCATGATGCGCTGGGGATAATCGGATTTCGGAATCTCATTTGCTGCATTGGAAAACGCAACTATGGTGTCGCCCCACTGTTTAACAGTACGGTGCGATAGGTCTGCCACTTGATGCAGTTGCTGAACAGACGTTGGCTTCATTTGTGCGATATTTGCAAGCACTGCGTCCTTAATAAAACGAGCGCGTGGAATATCCATCTGTGCGACTTGCAATTCTCGCCAGGACGCCAGCTGCTGCAGTAGCCACAACCTTTCTCCCTTCAATTGCCAGGCCACACGTATTTTTTGATAGTAATCTAGGGTGTCATTGGGTAACGCAGCGGAAATCATGCGTTCACTGTCTTCAATGACCCATGAAAAACGACCAGCCGTCCGCAGCAAAGCCGCGTGCTTCTGGTAAATTTGATATAAAAAATGCACATCCAACGCAGCATATTGCTTTTGTGATTCGCTCAATGGCCGTTTCAGCCAGTCAGAGCGAGTTTCTTCCTTTGGCACATCAAAATCTAACTCTGCCTTTACCAAATTGGCGTAGCCAATAGACATCCCCAGTCCGAGAACACCTGCGCCTATTTGTGAGTCAAAGACGGCACGAGAATGGGCTTTAAAAAAATAATGAAAAATCTCGGCGTCTTCGGAGCCTGAATGCAACACCTTGATCGTCGTTGGATCTTCTAGCAAATGGGTTAGTGGTGACAAATCTGTCAATGCCAGCGGGTCGATAAGATAAACACCCTGATTATCCGCCACCTGTAGCAATCCCACTTGAGGATAAAACGTACGTGTGCGCACAAATTCTGTGTCTATGGTGACAAAATCTTGTGAGCACCACTGATCGACTAAAGCTTTAACTCGTTGATCTTCACTTACCCATTCGTAAGTTATATTCATAACACCTTTGCTCTACTTTGTAGCGCGCGATACAGGGTTTGACCATCGACTTGCTCGATGATGCCTCCTGAGGGAATGCCATGGGCAATGCGGGAAACCGTGAGCCCTTCACATGACCGTACATCGTTGCTAATAAAATGTGCAGTAGCGTCGCCCTCAACCGTCGGGTTGGTTGCGATTATCAATTCAGAAATACCGCCTGCATTTAGGCGATTCCGGAGTTGGTCTAACCCCAAATCCTCTGGACCAATGCCATTGATCGGCGACAGGTGGCCCATCAAAATAAAGTATCGGCCATTGAAGCCGCCAGCCCGTTCAATCGCTTCGACATCCGCCGGACTTTCAACAACGCACAGCATGTGGTCATCTCGGTCGGTATCCGCACAGGTAGGACACAGATTCTGTTCGGTCAACATACGACAGTGTTCGCAATGGCCAACGGATTCAAGCGCAGCTTGCAGGGCACTGGCTAAACGCGCGGCAACGTCCCGGTCTCGCTCTAACAAATGCAAAGCCATCTTTTGAGCCGAACGAATACCGATGCCAGGCAAACCGCGTAATGACTGAATCAATTGCTCTGTTAAAGGACTGTAGGACATGGCGTTACTGTCATCTCATTCAAGAGTGGGTTGAATCCCGATTGGGCACCACGGCCTTCAAAACACGGCGAAGTGGTTGCGGAAAATGGGCGTATTTAAAATGGCAGCTTCATACCCGGTGGCAATTGCATGCCCGCGGTTGCAGAGGCCATTTTTTCTGAACTGGTTGCTTCAATTTTTCTGACTGCATCATTGACCGCCGCGGCCAATAAATCTTCAACGAGCTCTTTGTCCTCTGACATCAAGCTGTCGTCTAGTTTTACAGACCGCACGTCATGCCGCCCAGTCATCACCACCTCTACTAGGCCAGCGCCAGACACACCTGTGACTTCCATTTTGGCCACTTCGTCTTGCGCGCGTTTCATATTGTCTTGCATTTGCTGGGCCTGTTTCATCAAATTGCCCATGTTGCCTTTAAACATATCAGACTCCTTAGTCTATTAATGCAGCCTTGGCTTCACCGACCCTTCATCGAGTCGCGCACCAAAGGATTGTTCTAATTGTTGTACGAAAGGATCAGCCTTCAATATCGACACTGCTGATACACGTTGCTCTTCTTTTACCCGGGCCCGCAGCATAAAGGGGGTTTCTTGGTTTGGCGCGCCAAACCGCACTGACACACGATTGAGATCCATTACCAGCGGCTGCAGCCGTTGTTGCAGCTTATCACTGTGAGATTCACTAAACAGCGCTTCGTAATCTTGATCCACCAGTAAACTCAAACAGCCAGCATCAAACCCCTCTAGACAGGCATTACCAAAAATACTTTCTGTCATCCCATCCAAACCAATGGTCCAAAATTGGGACGCCCACTGGCTTTTATCCAGCCTAAAGGGTGCAGCATTAATCGCCTCTTGGTTGCCGATATCTTCGTTAACTGGCGGCTGCGGTATCGTTTCCGCTGGCGTTGCAATTTCTGGCGACACCTGGGTTTCAGACGATAAAAAGGCGGGTGACGGCGTACTTGTTGTTTCGGCAGCTTCTGCAGCTTCGGCAGCTTCGGACGCCTCTGGCATTTCCGAATAGGCCGGCACGATGTCGGGCGTAGCCACTTCCGCAGGTTGTGTTGCAATAGACGGCACTGGATTAGCTGGCACCACATCCCAAGGTGGCAGATCTACTGCTGAGATTTCTGGCGCCGGTTGACCTTGGCCTGCTGGCTGAATATCGATGGTATTGGCTACGGAGGCCGAAACTTCTGGTACAGATTCCCGTGATGGACTTGATAGTAGCGCAGTGTCTTCTGTTACTGCCTTCTGCTCAGCTACCACTGTTTGGGTCATTGCCGCAGCTGGGTTGCCGATGATTTCACCAGCATCTAGATTCGTTGGTGCCACAACGGCAATCGATTTCTGCTCATCGACTGGGACTGTTTGCGGCTCAGGCTGCGTTGGCTGCGCGCCGCCGCTGAGTTCTTGCGACGCCTGACGTGGTGTGGGCATTGTCGATGTTGAGCCGTCCACTGCTTGTGTCGGTGGCATAGGTGGCAGGTCGCCGACCGTCGCTTCCGGCGAAAACACCATCATACGCAGCAAGGCCATTTCAAAACCACTGCGTGCATCTGGTGCATAGGGCAAATCTTTGCGGGCTAACATGCCAATCTGATAAAACAACTGGATGTCTTCAGCCGTATTTTTCTGTGCGATTGCGACAATAACGTCGCGGTCACCAAAGTCATTTTCTAACGCATCAGGTGCTATTTGAGCAATCGCCACCCGGTGCAAGGTGGTTAATAATTCGGTCAGCATGTGATGGAAATCAGGTGAAAACCGCGATAACTGTTCGATTTCAGCCAACAGGCCAGCCGCATTACGATCAGACAAACAGTGAAGCAATGACAATATTTGACCGCGATCAATACCACCTAACATGGCCGTAATCAAAGCATCGGTTAACGCGCCATCCGTATAAGCAATCGCTTGATCGGTCAAACTGAGCGCATCCCGCATACTGCCATCAGCAGCCCGCGCTATTTGCCACAATGACTCAGGCGTAAATGACACCGCTTCTTTGGCCAATATGTCATTCAGGTGGCTGACAATATGCGCCGGTGTCATGTTCATTAAATTCAATTGCAGACAACGCGACAAAACTGTCACCGGCAACTTGTGCGGATCGGTCGTCGCAAGCAGGAATTTTACATGCTCAGGCGGTTCTTCTAATGTCTTTAGGAGGGCGTTGAAACTGTGATTAGATAGCATGTGTACTTCGTCAATGAGGTACACCTTAAACCGGCCTTGCGATGGCGCATATTGCACGTTTTCTAACAGCTCGCGGGTATCTTCAACCTTCGTCCGAGAGGCCGCATCAACTTCTATTAGATCGACAAAGCGCCCTTCGTCAATAGCAACACATGCGCCACAGGTACCGCAGGGCTCACTGGTGATACCCTTATCGCAATTCAAACTCTTGGCAAAAATTCGCGCTAGGGTGGTTTTTCCAACGCCACGGGTGCCAGAAAACAAATAAGCATGGTGTAAGCGATTATTGTTCAGCGCATTGATAAGCGCCTGCAAAACATGTTGCTGTCCAATTACCTCACCAAAGGCTTTGGGACGCCACTTTCGGGCCAATACCTGATAACTCATAGTCATTTTGTCATTGCGTGTGTGACCGCTATGCTAGCAGCCTGTGAAAACCATTGAAAGCGAATCGTGACGGGTATTGTTACTCACTCACAGCATAGACACACATTCGTCTGAATAGCGTGAATGAGACCAGTAAACGCTCTGTTATTGTCGATTTTTTTAGATCAGTTACAGCGGAATGAGACGGTAGGAAGGGTGGCGATCGAACCAGCTACATCTCGGCACATAACGTCCCTGCTACCGTTGCTCCCTTCCGGGCCTGGCGGGGTTTGCAGATAGCTATTGCGAGAGAACCGGTCCGACCACCATAACTGGCAGTATGACCTGCAAAGCGGGCGAGATTATGCAAAAAAAGGGGCATAAACGCAACTGAAAATACTTTTAATAACAATAAGATAGACCCTGCCCTGATGGATTGGGGCGCTACGTCCTTAACATGACGCCGATCTGCCACCCTTCAAAAAATCCACAGGGACAATTTTTGTCATTTTACTCATTGCCTGCCAGTCATAGGCGGATTTTTCTGGCTCATTATGTTCCACAGAGCCACGTATCTGGATAGGCGTAATGTGCCACACTGTCACCTTGGGCTTTTTTGTAAGTCCCATGAACGATAGGTTAATAAATCGCGGTTGATGAAAAGCCAATGGCTCGTCCAAACTATTGCCAAACCACAAAAACGCTTTTAACGCCGTCGGTGGTAACATGCATGCTCCTCTGAATGCCCCATTTATCATCGCGCAGGGTGGCGATTGTAAAGTGCCTAGGCAAATCAGATGGCGATGGGCAGCGGACCGTTCCACCCAAGTCTCCATCATCTTTTGCACCAATCCTTTTTATCTGCCCTAAGGCTTCTGTATGATACGGATCACAGCAATTATTAGGTTTTAGGCATGTACCAAGTAAAAGAAATGTTTTACTCATTGCAGGGCGAAGGTGCGCAAACTGGGCGACCTGCTATTTTCGTTCGGTTTGTGGGCTGCAACCTATGGACTGGCAAAGAATCCCATCGCGCTACCGCAGTATGCCAGTTTTGCGATACAGATTTCCTAGGAACAGATGGTGTCAATGGTGGGAAATTCAAGACGGCAGAGGCGCTCGCCGCAGCCGTTTTATCACTGTGGCCGCAAGGCAATGCAGAAAAACCCTATGTGATTTGCACTGGAGGTGAACCCGCACTGCAGATCGACGCTCCGCTGATCACAGCCTTCCACAACAACCACTTTGAGATTGCTATTGAGACGAATGGCACCTTGCCCTTACCTGCTGGTATCGATTGGATATGCGTAAGCCCAAAGGGCAAAAGTGTTGTGGTCTTGACAGGATGTGACGAGTTGAAATTGGTGTACCCCCAGACCGAAGCTATGCCTGAGAAGTTCGCGCATATAGTCGCAAAATACCGCTATTTGTCCCCAAAGAACCCCTATGATACTAGCAGTATCATCGCCACAGACATCAGTTCGACGCAGTTGGCAATCGCCTATTGTCTCGCGAACCCACAGTGGCGTCTGACCCTCCAGACCCACAAAATCATTCATATTGCTTGATGTTTGACAAAAAAGGCGACCAGTTGGTCGCCTTGTAAACTATTACTGCGATCACATGTCACGCGGCGCTGTCTTAGCGCGGAATGTTTCGTGGCATTTCTTACAAGTGCCCGTCAATTGCTTGAAGGCATTTTGAAACTCAGCTGCATTGCCGCTTTCAGCCGTTACAAGTAAACGGTTGGCTTGACCAGCTAATCGCTTGATCAAATTATCACGTTCATCCACATTCACCCATAGTTCAGGTACTGCGCGGGTAAAATCGATCACGTCCAATCCCGACCCTTCACCAAAAACGTCCGGCAACATAAGCGATAGGTTAACGAGGTTCTGAGCTGCTGCTACTACTTCGGCAGTGATCTCGGCCTTACCAGCGGCCGCAGCAGCCATAGCAGCAGTTTGCTGGCTTTGTAACTGCATAAACCCTTGGCGGGCCGTTGTCATCTTTACCGCGTTTTGAAACGCCTTCTCTGCAGCTTCATCTGCTGTAACTGGCACGGCGACTAACATCGCGCCTAAAACCAAGCTAGACAATATTCTATACATATTATTCTCCGAACAATTGACATGGGTTTCTTTTAATGTGGGCTTATTATAGGTAGTCTGTCATCTTATATATAATGATTTTAAACAACATTTTAAGACTTTGAGCACAATCTTGCGTAATAAACAAAAATTACCTTACATTAGCAAGCAGCTTACCGTCGTCATATCAATTGTGATGGTGCTAGGCATGCTTCCAATGCTGTGGCTTTTTATCGACAACCAAAAGCGTGAAATCATGGCGTCTAACGAAGCCGCGATGACAAAGGTAACAAAGAGCATTATTGAAAACCTGCATTCAATTATGATTGCAGGCTACGCCGACATCTCCCGTGACTACGCAAACGGACTTAAAATGATACCTGGCATTTCGCATGTATCCATTACTCGCGTCGACGGCAGCGAAGCATTTCTAGACAACAACACCATTGACAGCGTAAACGCAATGACGGGAGAAGACAGTTTCTATCCCAGAGACAGCGAAGAGTTTTATCAAGTAATCAAGCCCAATGACAAGGTTTTACAAGAAGTCATTGGCACCAACAAAATCGTTAAGTATTACGAAACCGTCAATGGCGAAGATCGACTGACATTTATGGCGCCCATTGAGAATCAGAAGCGCTGTCAGACATGCCACGGTGAAGACCACACCGTCCGAGGCATTCTTAAAATTTCTACATCACAGTACATCACCAACCAGATCGCCGAAGACAACCGCACCAATACCATCGTTATTTTCGCCATTTCTATCATTGCCATTACCTTGGCCGCGCTTTACAACATTTTTGAAACGCTGATAAACCCTCTTAATACGCTTACGGGCACTATGCGTCGTGTTGCTGACGGCTACCTACATTTGCGCGCCCCGGTCCATGGTCAAGACGAATTAACCGACATCGCACGCAATTTCAATGTAATGATCCACAGAATTGAGCGCTCTAACGAAGCACTAGAACAAGAAAGAACCAAATTGTTAGCCATTGTTCAGACGAACCAAGAAGGGGTGGTCTGTGCTGACATCAGCGGTTTGATTGTGTTGGCAAATCCAGCTGCTGGCGATATTCTTGGCGTCAATGCAGACAGCCTTATTGGCAAGATGTTCGATGAGTGTCTGGGTTCTGGTGGCCAAATAAAAGCCTGGTTTAACGATTTACCTGATGGCACTAACACCGTGCTTCATAAACTTAACAACAAAACTTTGCGCGTAGCTGCACATATTTTGACCGATGAGTCCGGCGCACTGGTTGGAAGAAGCTTACGTTTTGAAGATATTACCCAAGACTTAGAAGCGAAAAAACGCCTTGAAACCCTCTCGACAATAGACCCTTTGACCGGTTTATTTAACCGCCACTATTTCAACGTAGCCATTACCCACGAAATCACCCGCTCGGTTGCAGACAATGAGCCATTAAACCTATTGATGATTGATATTGATTTCTTCAAGAAGGTCAACGATACCTATGGTCATGATGCGGGCGATGCCGTATTGGTTGAAACCTCCAACATTATCAATAGATTGATTCGTACAAACGATGTTGCCTGCCGTTTTGGCGGCGAGGAATTTATCGTATTGTTGCCAGAGACCCCTATCGAAGGTGCGAAAATACTGGCAGAACGAATGCGCAAAGAAATACAAAAAGCGGTTATCAACGATATCAAAATTACGGTTAGCATTGGTATCTCTGACCTTAGGCAGACCACGTCCAAAAACCCAGACGAGCTCATTCGACTGGCTGATGAGCAATTATATATTGCAAAAAACAATGGGCGTAATCAGGTCTGCTACGTCGAGGTAGACAACGATGATTAACAGCTTGCAAACCAAGGTGGTATCGGCAATCAGTGTGGCGAGCTTTATTGGACTTGTAACCCTCACTTTTTACATGAACTACGTTCACGAGCAGACCACCACCAAACAAAACAAAACTGCCTTGATTAATGTATTGGATACGTCCGTCTTGTCTATCAATACGTTGATGAACTCAGGTTACGCAGACCTCGGCGATGTTTTGCGCGAATCGCTCATGTCAATCTCCGATGTGATGGATATTAAAGTCGCACGCCTTAACGGTAACGAAGCATTCCTGGACAAAAAAACAGTCGATCAAGTAAACGAACAGATTGGTTATGAGCAGTTTGATACATTTAGAGATAACGTTGTTGTACAGGCAATTACATTGCCCGCAGATACGCTCGACAAAATTGCCCGCGTTGGTGACCTCTATGAAAGGGTCGACAAACAAAGTGATGGTACGCGCCTACAAACCCTAATTTATCCTATTAAAAACGAGCCAAGCTGTACTCGGTGCCATGGAGTCGAGAATAAGGTCATTGGGTTCATACAGTTAAAAACATCGTTGGAAAATGTGGACACGGCATTGTCCCGTTCTCGCTGGATAACCTATGGTATTGCCACAGTTACCCTGCTAAGCATCATGCTGGTGATTAACCTGTATGTACGGCGCATCATTTTGCCTCCCGTAGCGAAACTCAGTGCCGTTATCGCCAACATCACGGGTCAAAATCTTACCGAAACCATCGAGTTGGTATCGCACGTTGAATTCTCACGTATTGCGAATATTTTCAATTTAATGGTCCATCGCCTGTCGATGTCCTATACAGAATTAACATTAGAACGCGATAAATTGTCTACGTTGCTCATGGATTCTCGTGAGGGGATCGTGGTAACAGACCCATTTGGCGCAGTAGTGCTCACTAACTCGGCCGCCCGTGATTTGTTGGGAAAGACCGAAGACACCATTATTTCGGGTGGCTTGAAGGGTTTATTTGGCGATGTGACCGTGCCCGTTGCACACATTGTAGAAGGCTCACCGACTAACACCCCTTCTACGAAAGTGCCTTATCGAAATCAAATATTGAGTGTTCAAATTGCTGAAGTGCTGACAAAAAATGGCAAATCGGTAGGCACGGCAGCTATTTTCAAAGACGTCACCGCTGAAACCAAAATCCAAGAAGACTTAAAGCGTTTGGCACGCACCGATAATCTTACGGGACTGTACAACCGACGCCACTTTGATGAGGTCTCTAAAATCGAATTGTCACGATCGGTTCGTTATCACCACCCACTATCGGTGCTGATTATCGACATCGACCACTTTAAAAAGGTCAATGATACCCACGGCCACAATGTTGGTGACACGGTCATCAAAGCCATTTCCAAACTGATTCAAGAGGCAATTCGAGAGTTTGACATCGCCTGTCGTTACGGCGGAGAAGAGTTTGTGATTTTGTTACCCAATACGCCCATTCAGGATGGCTATGCATTTTCTGAGCGTTTGCGGAAAATCGTTGAGGCTTGGCATCTCGGCGACCTCATGGTTACTGTCAGTATTGGATTGGCGGCTTCACCTCCCAATCCTTTAACGTCAGTTGACGACCTGGTGAAAGCAGCTGACTTACAATTGTATCAAGCGAAACACGCAGGACGTAACCAAGTCATGTGCCAATGGCATCGTGACAAATAACCACTGCCTGAATAAATAATTGTCCAAAAAAAACAACGAAGATTCGTTGTTTTTTTATGTGTGCACTATCGGTTTCGCAAATACTGCTATGTCACTTTATTCAATGCCCAAATGTGCCAAGGCATGAATTCCGCCGCCATTAGACACCGTAGAGTATCCCGCGCGAGTAAACAGTGAGACTGCGGCAGATGAACGACCACCACTGGCGCAATACACAACAATCTGCTTTTCCTTAATAGCGTTGTTCTTTGGCAATATATCGGCTAACTGATCTAGCGGCCAATTTTTCGCGCCCTTAATATGTCCGCCGTTAAATTCAGCTGGCGAACGAACGTCAATTAATACGGTATCAGCGGTGATTTCTAGTGCTGGTTTCGAGCCAAATAGATTACCAAACATAAATACTACCTCAATGCGGTTTTTTAGATGACGCCATTATATTAGTAAAAACTTATATATCAACTGTTTTTTTCATTCCAAACGATAATTGCTTTCATTTGGCTTTGAATATGATTGAATAGTGCGATGACATTATCGTCCAAATTGACGTGTTTTTCTGACCAAACTCGCTATATTCTATGTAGAACCTCATCTATCAGGACATTGCTACGATGAAACCAACCCTTTTTCTCAACTCAGGTGACTTGGCTCCGACGTTTACCGCATTGGACCAAACAGGTAAGTCACATTCATTAAGCGACTATGCTGGAAAAACCTTAGTGCTGTATTTTTATCCACAGGCACTCACACCTGGTTGCACGACCCAAGCCTGCGCACTGACTGAAAATCTGTCTGCATTCGCTGATAGAAATTGTGTGGTGCTCGGTATCAGTCCAGACGAACCGGGAAAATTGGCGCGCTTTGCCACAAAGTATGATCTCAAATTTGACTTATTAAGTGATCCAGACCACGCCATAGCTGATGCCTATGGGGTTTGGGGACCCAAAAAATTTATGGGCCGGGTTTATGATGGTCTTCACCGTACGACCTTCATTCTATCTGCTGAAGGCCGATTGTTATCTACCCTGTATCCAGTGAAAACCAAAACGCACCATGACGACGTATTACAGTTATTGGATGCGCTGTAAACTGGCGTTAAATAAATCTCAACCCTATTTAGGTATCTTATGACTGACAAACTTTCAGCACACTATTTCAACATATTGACAGATTTGGGCGAAGACCCCCAGCGAGAGGGTCTGCGTGATACACCGCAGCGCGCGGCAAAAGCGATGGCGTACTTGACGCAAGGTTACCAGCAATCACTAGAGGGCATCGTAAACGGGGCTGTGTTTAGCAGCGATATGGATGAAATGGTCATCGTTGAGTCCATTGAGTTTTATTCAATGTGTGAGCATCACATGCTGCCCTTTATTGGGAAAGCCCATATCGCCTATTTGCCCAATGGCAAGGTGCTGGGTTTGAGCAAATTTGCTCGCATAGTCGACATGTATGCCAGACGATTACAGATTCAAGAGGACTTAACCCGTGAAATAGCAGAGGCTGTGCAATTGGTCACCGACTGCAAAGGCGTTGGCGTGGTCTTGGAAGCCAAACACATGTGTATGATGATGCGGGGTGTCCAAAAGCAGAGCTCAATGATGAAAACGTCGGTCATGCTTGGCAGCCTTAGAACGTCGCAATCGACCCGACACGAATTCCTGAGTCTCATTGGGCATCGTCTATGAACCAAGAAGCCCGCATTTATATCAAGAATTTACGGCTGAGAACCTATATTGGCATCAACAAGGATGAAATCCTTAATAAGCAGGATGTTATTCTCAATATTCGCATTGATTTTGATGCTGGCGATGCCGTACATAGCACCGACATTAGCCATACGTTAAATTACCGTACCATTACCAAACAGATTATCGAATTGGTTGAAGATAACCGTTTCAGTTTACTCGAAAAACTGACCCAAGATGTGTTGGACATTATTTTGGCCTATCCTGTGGTTTCAAGAGCGGAAGTCGAGATCGACAAACCCCATGCATTGCGATTCGCTGATTCGGTGTCCGTTGCATTAATCGGCCGACGCTAAACGCCACATAGGGTGGCAACGACCACCCTTGTTGCCAGACCACCTATCTTAAGGGTCACTACCTCATGCAGCACCTCCTCGTCATTAACACGGGCGGCACCATTGGAATGAAACCTTCCGAATCGGGATTGGTGCCAGATCCGGATTTTCTCGAACAGCATTGCCACCATGCTTACTTTAAAAATAGGCCAACACTGCAGGTGACGTGGCATGAATGGGCCCCATTAATCGACTCATCACAGATTCATCCGGATCAATGGAATCAGATTGCCCAGCTGATTGCAGACAATGCCGCGTCCCATGATGGCGTGTTAATTATTCATGGCACCGATACTTTGGCCTACACCTCATCTGCATTGTCGTTTATGCTCCGCGGGCTGTCCCTACCCATTGTTATTACCGGCGCGATGCGGTCGATACAAGAACCCGATTCTGACGGCCCTGATAATTTGGACCTTGCCATTCACACCTGTTTAAAAAGCGGCATGACGGGTGTGTGGGTGTGTTTTCATCATAAGATTATGCCAGGCAGCCATATCAGTAAAATGCATGCCTCTGCGGCAGACGCTTTCGTGTCGCCCCTACCTGATAAACGCACCCACTATGAACCCAACGTACCGCATAGGATTGCTTGGATTCTTCCTGAACAATGCGGCATCGATGTATTTACTTATTACCCGGGTTGCCCACTAGACGCGCTCGCTACGATGGTAACCAACGATAACCGCGCATTGGTGCTTAGGAGCTTTGGTAGTGGCAACTTGCCAGAAACAGGTGAATTCACCCACTATCTCAGAACCGCGATGGCGGCCAACAAAACAGTGGTCAATATTAGCCAATGCTTTGTCTCGCAAGTAGACATGGCGCGGTATCAAGTCGGTGGGCATTTGGTTGAACTGGGCGTCATAAGTGCGTTCACCATGACGTTTGAAGCGGTCATTACGAAGCTCATGATCATTCTATCGCACAGCCAAAACCATGAAGAGATAGCCGCACAGTTTTCGGAAGAGTGGACACTGGAAATGCCACTTTATGAGGGGTAGCCGTATCAGCCAGGGCCGCGCGCTAAGGTAGGTGCTTTGTCGTCAATACGGCCAATTGCGCCATATTCTGTCTCGAGTTTTTGAAACAAATCCAAACTAAATTGAGAAACAACGTCGTCAGACAAGTCTTTCATCTGCAGCACGACATTGATGCGAGATGGTGTGCGTAATCTAAACGATAATTGAATATCGTCTGTTGACCATCGCTCTGCTGAATCCAAGATTAATAGGGGTTGGGTTAAGGGTGAAACGAATTGAATGGACCATACGCGCTCCCACAAAACCTTTGAAAGACGCCGCTTTGACGGCATAGGAACTGCCGCTTTTTCAGCCAATCTTTTACTCATAGAAAGTACGGTTGTCATACCATTGTTCCGTCAAAAGAGCTTGCTGGTTTCATGAGCTGGCGCTTGTTGGGCTTACACGCCTTTAAATCCAGCCCTGCTATTATTATTGTTGTTTACTATAAATCTAAAAAGCGTTTGATTGTGTCGTCAAACACTTTTGAAATGTATGCCGTGTATCATTATTTATTAGAATTTGGGGCAGCACAAAAAATTTCATACAACAAATTAACCAAACGCTCGATATTGGGATCAGTGATGCGGTAATACACCGTCTGCGCTTCCTTACGTACCGCGACCAAACCGTCTTTGCGAAGTCGTGCCAAGTGCTGTGACAAAGCTGATTGACTAATATCGACTGATTCGTTCAGTTTAGACACAGACATCTCGCCTTGCAGCATTTGACATAAAATAATCAACCGACATTCATTACTCAACGCTTTCAATAGTGCCGCAGCTTCCCAGGCATTGCTCTGCATCTGCTCAAACCCGATTTCAGACTTGATTCCCATGTTTTCTATATCCCGTTATAAAGCGTATGATACTCGACCCTGTTGGTCGATAACTGTTCAGTAGTGTACGTTAATCGTCTAATATTATTCCAACACATTTCACATTACCAGATTTCCTACGGACCCAATATGCCACCAATCGCTATACATCCATCATTGCTACGCATGCTAGCCGCTATTTTTTATGACCTGATAATTGTGTTATTTGGACTTTTCATGCTGGTCGGCTTTGCTGTCCTGCCCGTTTACGAAGGCATCACGGGCAAAGAGAGTATCGACGCTGGCAATGGCTTTTTCCCGCTCTTTCTGTTCATTACCGCATTTCTATATTATGCACTGTCCTGGCGCTTAGGAGGACAAACCATCGGAATGAAGGCGTGGCGTCTGGTATTGGTATCCAATATTGCCAAAGCACGAATAACATGGACACAAGCAATGATTCGGTTTGTCGCGGCCTTTTTCTCGGCAGCACTGGGATTGCTAGGCTTTCTCTATGCACTCATTCAAAAAGACCACCGAACTGCCCATGATTTACTGAGCAATTCTCACATCCAATATTTCCCAAAGCCGGGTAAGAACTTAAAAAACGCGCCGCAATAACAGCACACCTAACAGCGTTGTTACTGCAACAGGTAACAATGCTGCGACAGCGGGATCGAACCCAAAAATGAGGCTAGAAGGCCCTAAAATATTTTGGGTAATTTTAATGACCAACCCGACCATCACACCAATGAATACACGCGTACCGGTCGACACTGCTCTCAAAGGTCCGAAAATAAAGCTGACAGCCACCAACACCAAGCTCAACGCCATCACCGGCATTAACAGCTTGTTCCACAATGCCAATTGATAACTCGCTGTATCGATACCTTGATTCGCCAGATACCGTTGATAATTAACGAGTTCCAACAGACCCATTCGGCTTGGCGAACTCCCTAATTGTAGCAACTGTTTAGGCGTCATATCCGTGGACCATAGATAAGTTGGTGCTACGCTGATACCCATACTGTGGTCATTTAAAATACTTAGCTGGACATCATCCAACACCCAACCGCCGTCTTGGTGTTGTGCGGATGCTCCGTGCAATTGCTGCACAGGGCTGTTGTCATCACCAAATTCAAAGGCTGTAACGGGACCTAAATCTCCGTTCTTGTGAGCTGCTGCAATATAGATGTATCGGTTGGCTTCTCTATGCCAAATGCCATATTTGGTACTGGTTGCGTTTTTGGTCAACTCAGCACGGTAGGTATCCGCGTACTGGTCGACTGAGGGTAATACCAATTCGCCTAACAGCGCGACAAACACTAACAAATAGCTGACCGGTAACAGCACCCTTTTTGTAATACTGGCAACCGATAATCCCGCTGCACGCATGATGGTCAATTCACTCTGATTCGCAAGACTGCCCAATCCACTCAAGCAGCCGATTAGGGTGATTAAAGGAAACAATTCATAGAGCCTTATGGGCAAGGTCATCAGGACATATAAGGTGCCTTCAAACCATTGAAAATTGGCTTGTAGGTCATAACTCCAGGTGTTCAATATGGAGGTCATTAAATCAATAATGCCGGTAATACCCAGTACCAAAAAGATGTGAAAGACAATGGTATTTCTGAGGTGTCGGTTAATAATTGTCATGAAGTCACCCGTTGCCACCAACTAGGTAATTTCCATGCAGCGATTGATAACACAACCATTAACAATTGCAGGACGTGCAAACCCGCCCACAGTGGAATGCTGCCAGAGCCCACCTGTCGTACCCAAGCGTTTTGGGCAAATATATACAGGCTGTAAATAATGAGCGCGGGAAAGATCTTGAGAAAACGTCCCTGCCGTGGACTGACCTTACTCAATGGCACAGCTAATACGACAACGACAATCAAATTGAAGGGTGACAATAGGCGCCACCACAGTTGTGATTGTGCCCATGTGGCGTCGCTCTTTACCAAGGTTGCGGTCGAAATGGCAGCGGCTTTACCCACCGGTTTGGATTGACGCTCTTGAATTTTCACACCATATCGTTCAAACGTACTGATGCTAAAACCGTCTTGACCGGGTAAGCCTTTTTGTACTGTTCCCTGCTCTAATACCAAATAACGCGCCCCGCTTTCTGGGTCTGTCCAAATAGCGCCCGTCTTTGAACGATATATATTATCCAATCCACTGGATAGGAACACATCGGTAAGCACATCATTTTCGGTATCAACTTCTGAGGCATACAACACTGCCCCTTGCTCTCCGAGTGGCGTAAATTGACCCGCATGCAACATATCAATAGGTGACACTGCGGCCTGACGCGCCCAGGCTTCACTCGCTTTAGCTTGGCTCCAGGGCGATATCCAAACGTTATTGACCCACAGCACGCCCATAAATAGCGCAGCGGGAATCATCGTAGCCGCAATTAATTGCCGATACTTCATTCCGCACGCAAACATGGCGACCATTTCGAGCTCTGCATACAGGCGGCCATAGCCAATCAAGATTCCCAGTAACATGCCTGCGGGCAACGCTTCTTGAAGGAACAGCGGGATGTAATAGAAAGTAATAAATAGCAACTCAACTGTGCCACCCTGCCCCGATAAGGCGTCACTCAGCCACACATTTAATCGCGTCGTCAATGTGGCAAAAATGATCAGACTGGTGATACCCAAAGTTGGCACCCAAATCTGTCGGGATAAATACCGTGCAAGGATCAATACATCAACTCCTAAAAAAACTTCATTTCTAGCTAAAAAACTCAACAGTTGCGTGCTAGATTAATGCGTCTATTATCCCCAAATTACTAGGGGTGCGATACTGTTTATACCCGACATTGGCACCCATGACCGCCCAAAACAGGAACTTTTATGAAACTTTTGAGTTCGAACACCGCTATTCAGGATATTCAATCTGCCGCATGTTTCGTTTTTGCCTATAGCGACAAGGCAGCAACCAGCATTACAAACATCGACACCACCACTGATCGCCAGTTATCGGGCTATATCGATTCAGGTGTCGTTTCAACCAAAGTTGCTGACGTGACACCTATTGTTGGCCTGAAAGGCATTGGCTTTTCTACCCTTTATGTCATTGGCTGTGGTGACTCTGCTGTATTCAAAGAAAATGTTTTATTGAAAGTTGTGACGGCAATGTCCGCTACCATCAAACGTGCGGGTTTAGGTGATATCCATATCGCGCTAGACGATCTGCAAGTTGTTGGCCGCAACGTGCATTGGGTTACGCAAAAAGTCATCGAACGCTTGATTACCGGCTTTTACCAATACGATACGACCAAATCGACTAAGAACAAAGAACTGAGCCTTGAATTGGTGACCTTTTTGTCGGCAGAATCTGGCTTGCAACTGGCTATCGACAACGGTCGTTGTATTGGTCACGGCATTAATATTGCCAGAGAATTGGGTAACTTACCTGCCAACATCTGCACGCCTACCTACCTCGGCGAACAAGCACTGGCATTAGATGTCGCGTTTCCTGAAATTAGTTCGTCGGTTATTGACGAGTCTGAATTAGAAGCCATGGGCATGGGTTGTTTCATGTCAGTATCACGCGGCAGCGTGCAGCCAGGCAAACTGATTGTGATGCATTATCAAGGCGATAACAGTGGCTCAAAGCCGCATGTCATTGTCGGTAAAGGCATTACCTTTGATACGGGTGGCATCAGCCTAAAGCCCGGCGCTGGTATGGACGAAATGAAATATGACATGGGCGGTGCTGCATCCGTACTGGGAACCATGACCGCCATCGCAGAATTGAAACCAACGATTAACGTCATCGGTGTTATTGCTGCCGCTGAAAACATGCCGGCTGGAAACGCTACGAAACCGGGCGATGTCGTCACTTCTTTGTCAGGCAAGACGGTTGAAATCTGCAACACCGACGCTGAAGGCCGCTTGGTATTAGCCGATGCACTGACTTATGTTGAGCGTTTTGACCCAGAAACAGTTATCGACATAGCGACATTGACCGGCGCAGTTGTTGTTGCATTAGGCCATCACCCTACTGCCGTTTATGCCAACGACGACGCTCTGCAACAAGCCATCTTGTCGGCTGGTATAGCCGCTTGGGATCGCGGTTGGCCAATGCCATTGTGGGACGACTACCGTGAGGAAATCGACACCCCCTATGCTGACTTGGCAAATATCAGCAATGTTGGCCGTTCTGGTGGCTCCATTACCGCAGCCATGTTCCTAGCCCAGTTTGCTGAAAAGTTCACTTGGGCACACCTGGACATTGCTGGAACCGCGTGGAGAAATAAAAAAGAAGGCGCCTCTGGTCGCCCAGTAGGCATGCTGACTCAATACTTGTTAGACCGCAGCCTATAATCGTTTTTGTAAATCAAGAAGGCACCCATTAGGGTGCTTTTTTTTGGCCAATTTCTATCACGGCGGCTGCTAGCACTTGTGGCAAACCCACCTGCCTTGGCTCAAAAAATTGACAGCATGACGCACTAAACTGTCTATTGGCAGCATGCATTTTCCCCTCTATAATCGCGCCACTTACCACTAGGAAGAACATCATGGCACGTGCATCTGAATTAAAGTCTGGCAGCGTTTGCGAAATTAAAGGCAAGCAATACTTTGTTAAACACGTTGAAACAAAAAACCCCTCTGCCCGAGGCGCCGCTACCCTGTACAAGGTTATTTTCAACGAAATTCTGACCAAGCAAAAGTATGAAGAGACCTTTAAAGGTGATGACATAATTGGCGACGTCCAGTATGCGACCAATGACGTGCAGTTTCTGTTTTCGGATGGTGACATGTACACCTTTATGGATATTAGTGACTACAGCCAACACATGCTGAGCAAAAGTGATTTAGGCGAGCAAGCCCTGTGGCTACGGGATGGTCTGGAAGGCATTGAAGGCATCATTATCAATGACGTGCTGGTGGGCATCCATTTGCCGAATACACTTGAATTCACCGTTGAAGACACTGCGCCACGAATGAAGGGTGCCACAGCGACTAAAAGCTTTAAGCCTGCGCATCTCAGTGGCGGCAACATCACGGTAAACGTGCCCGACTATATTGAAAACGGCGAAGTCATTAAGGTCCATACGGGTACTAAAGAGTATGTATCGCGTGCATAACAAGCCATAAGACAGTATTTGCCGGTTGTATCGAGCAGCGTCATTGGGTCTGGCCTGCTCGTCCAACAAGGCTATTGGCAATTCGCTTGGTTTGCGCTACCGTAAACACCCTAACTGCTAACGAATCGGTGTCAAATGACCCAGCGCTATATCAAAAAATCAGATGTGCTAAATCAAACGGCCAATCCAGAAGTTTTCTTAGCAAAAAAATGGCTAGAACACGGCAATCATGGCAGTGTCATTCCAGTGCCTGTCGACAATCCGTTTTGGGAGTCACCTGAGGGTCGGCATGGTGCCCTGCGCTTTGGTTGGATCGAAGCAGCTGATGGTGGCCATTTGGTAACGCCGGGCGACTATATTGTCACCGACGCCCGCGGGAAGTTATTCACCTATAAAGGTGATATTTTTGTGTTGGATTTCGTATTACATGACAAGGCCTGATGCCTTGTCTTCAATCTAGGTAGGCTGTTCCTGCTTTTTAGCCACTACCACTTGGTTTCTACCATTGGCCTTAGCCTCATACAGGGCCTCGTCCACCTCCGACAAATTGATATAGATGGTGGCATCTGCTCGAATTGACGACACCCCGGCACTGATTGTCACATGCCCCACTGCGGGGAAAGCATATCCCTCCACTATCTTGGTTAGTTTAGTCGCCAAAACAGCAGCACTATCAACATCTGTTTGCGGGCAAATAATCAGAAATTCCTCACCACCCCACCGTCCGACAATATCAACAGAGCGCACATTGGTGGTTAATAGCAGAGCAAAGGCTTTCAAAACCTCATCCCCTGCCAGATGTCCATATCGATCATTGATCGGTTTAAACAGGTCAATATCAATCATGATAAGCGACACATCGGTTTCATAACGATTCACGTTTTCTTTCTGCTGACGTAGTACCTGATCCAAATTCATGCGGTTGTTGAGCCCCGTCAACACATCGGTTGAGGCCAGTAACGTATTGGCTTCATTGAGCTTTTTCAATTTGATGTAGTAATACAAAAAGATCATTAAAATGATGAATGCGATGCCGGTGATCTGCAAAAACACTTCAGCGCTGAATGCCACTTCTTCTTTGACTGACACCCAATTATTATAGGACGATTGCAATTGCTGATGATCAAGCGACCGCACTGCTTCGTCTAACACTTCAAACAAAATGGGCGCATCATTGCGCACACCTATTGAAAGCTGTACGTCGGTATCAAGCCGCCCAGACACCTTAAGCGACCCAAAGAAATTCTTCTGAATGAAATAGGATACTGTGGTTAAGTTATCGACATAACCATAGAAGTCGCCACGCTCAACACCTTCTAGACCCTCAGATAACGAACCGATTTCAATCAAATTGATCCCAGGCACTTCTTTCCGCAAGAAATCCACAACCGCATATCCCTTAACAACTGCTATGGGGCGGTTGCCAACGCTGCTCATATCAGAGAGAAATGGCTCATGCATGTTGGTCACCAATACTAACGGCGCCACAACATAGGGTTTTGTGAAATCTAGATACTCAAGACGACTCAAAGTGGGACTGGCAAATGACAGGATATCGCAGGTACGGTTTTTGGCATATTCCAAGCTCTGCTGCCAGGACAAAGTTTCAACTAACCGAATGGGAACCGATACTTGTGGCTGTATATACTCAGCAAATATGTCAGCCACCATCCCGACATGCTTCCCGTTAACCACTGCTTCAAACGGCATCCACTCTGGGTCCACACACATGGTGATTTCTTTCTTAAGCGCCAGATATTCAGTTCTCGCCAATAATTCACCTATGCTAGCCTGGGGGGCTACAATGGGTGGTTCAAACACCATGCCTGCCACATCGGCATCAGGACTCACTAGGTTCAGACGAACGAATTGTTCAAATACTCTTTTGGTCAATTCTGGCTGCGTTGTCCCAATGGGGTAAAGATCGAGCAGCATCATGTCACGCATGACCGCCGCCTCAAATCGTAATTCGTCACGCGACTTCAGCTGGCTATAGCGATTATAAATAACGTCAATGGTTTCCTCAGGATGGTCCATCGCATATTGCCATCCTGCTGTGGAGGCATCAACAAATCGCTTTACGCGTTCAGGGCTGTTTTCATGGCTGCTTTTTGATGCGAATAGATTCACCGCACTCATATAAAAGCCATAGTCGGCAGGGTCAATAATATTGTATTCAACACTACGACGATCAAGTTCATATAGTTGATTGGTACGGAAAACTACCATGGCATCTATATTGCCAGATACAAAATCATCAACATGGTAAGTATGATTTATGAACTGGGCGTTTTTGTTAGAAATACCGAAATGGGCCAACATCAAAGCAATGGAGCTGTATTTCAACTCATGCGGTGTCCCCATGATTGACTTATTGATCAATTGTGCTGGATTTTTTATGTCAGGCTGCGTCACCACCACTAACGGTGATACCTGAAGATAGGTCGCTAGAAATATAATAGGCTCTATGGCGCCTTGAGCACCTAGGGCGAGGTTCCCATTATAGATGCCAAAATCACTCTCGCCGCTTAACACCCTGTTAAGTGGATCATCACCCACTTGGTATTCTCGAAGTTCAACATCTAGACCGGCACGCTCATAAAATCCCAGTTCTTTGGCCATAATAAAGCCAGCATGCTCAAACTGGTATTTCCATTCCAACTGCAACGACACCTTGTCTAGTGCTGCGGATGCGTTGAGTGACACCACCATGAGCGCAATGACCCATAGCATACGCACCGAGGGTACGACAATAAATCGGACTAAACTTTCATGCATGCTAACATCCAGTGTCGGTTGGCTATCATTGTCGGTGGGTTATTCACTTTGTAATATAACAAACTGGCAGATTAAACCAAACCATCACAACGAGAAACAGACTAAATGTGGTGCGATTAGCGAAAAAAGCCCGCTTATACCCATTTTACAAAATTGCGCCCAATACAAAGAATGGCACCACCGGCACGGGCGGGATGGATTCAGACCTCCGGTCTTCACCCTTCGGGCAGCAGAGCTGTCTTAATCGACACTTTGATTAATGATTCAGGCCTACGGCCTTCACCCTTCGGGCAGCAGAGCTGTCTTAATCGACAAGTCGATTAATCGAACCAGAGGGTTCTCATCAACTCTCTCACCAAAAAAAGATCAAAAAAAAGCCCGCTAATTGCAGACGCTTTGACAATTAATGGCAATCGAGACAAAGAAACCACCGATAAGAGAGGGATTGATTCAGGCCTACGGCCTTCACCCTTCGGGCAGCAGAGCTGTCTTAATCGACACTTTGATTAATGATTCAGGCCTACGGCCTTCACCCTTCGGGCAGCAGAGCTGTCTTAATCGACA
>ERZ767114.200-NODE-200-length-41250-cov-6.289389_pt1 | contig 41250 bp, 38 predicted proteins | sample MGYA00374952_ERZ767114 | MGnify/ENA primary metagenome ERZ767114 (study PRJEB28939, sample SAMN06267156) | marine metagenome | isolation source: Columbia River Estuary | place: USA:Columbia River Estuary, USA | collected 2012-05-05 ... | reverse complement strand
ATTTCGGAGGTGTCAGGCCCCCCCAAATCAAGTCTTTCGTCTGCATTCCATGAGTCAGAATCATATCCAGAAATCAGGATTTCTAGAGAGTCACTGGAATCATTCCAGTTGTAAATGAGGGCCCCGCTGGCGTCCAGTTGCTTGACATATGTATCGGTGAAAATTTGGGTAGTAGAATAAGACGTATTTTGATTATCATGGCTCAAATAGAATTCAAAATATGGATCAGGCGCCGACCAGGAATCCCCCAAATTAGATTCAAAACCAAACTCAAGTAATATCTGAATATCAGTAAGCGGGTTGACATCGAGACTGTCCTTAACTCCATCTCCATCGGTATCTGCAAGCAGTGGATTAGACTGACTGGTCAAGACTTCATATCCGTCGCTAAGTGAGTCTTGATCCGAATCAAATTCGTTTGGTTCAGTTAGATATTCAAATATTTCTTGGTAATCCGTTAATCCATCTTGATCTGAATCTAACATCAATGGATTGGTTTGATGAGTGTTAATCTCATCTCCATCGTTTAGATTATCTCCATCAGAATCGGCGGTGTTAGGGCTTGTTAGAGAAACTTCAGTTTCATAATAATCTGAAAGATTATCATTGTCGGAATCTGCAAGTAATGGATTGGTATTGAGTGTGTTTACTTCGATACCATCAGAAAGCGAATCATTATCAGTATCTGCAATAAGGGGATTAGAGAAGACATATTTGACTTCTTGACCATCCTTTAATCCATCGAAATCAGAGTCTTCGGATGATGGGTCTAGATTGTGATCTATCTCATATTTATCATCCAAACCATCTCGGTCGGTATCCAATTCCAAAAAATCAGTATCATGAGTGATTAATTCGCTTATGTTACTTAATCCATCTTTGTCAAAATCAAGAAACATTATGCTAGAGGTTAGAATTACTCCAATTATAACTACAGGAATAACCAGCTTTCTGGGTTTTCGTGGGTCGAAGGAAGTCTTCGTTTCATCCGACAACAAAAACTCCTCCACATTAGGTCTTAGATAATCAACTATTAAACTTCTATTTACAACGCGAACCCTCGTATGCATGGCATCGCCATGTATACCGATTCAACCACCGCCGTTCGCATGCGTTCTCTTGAATTGTACAAGTGAAAATATCAACGAAGTGTAGTCGAGGAAGAGATGACTCCCTGAGGCGTCATTCTGTTGAGGAAAACTCTGGCCACGGGCGTTGGTCGTCCCAATCCGCCCAGTCTTGAACCCAAGGCTGCATGAATGTATTCGCTTCAAATCCGAGTGCCGTCATGACCTCAATCGGTAATGCAGTGCCTCCCTTCTTACGCAGTGCTGTTCGAACAAGTGCTGACGAGCATACTGCACCCGATTGTTCGGTCGTGTGTTGGAAATAGAAGAATTTCTCATCCAATCCCACCAATTGGGTTCGGATACGAATTTTCCGGAATGGAGCAAGGCGTTTTCGATACCGAATACTTGAGCCGCCAACAACAAATGCTAACCGGTTCTTTCGAACGTATTTGACCAAACCAATGGCGAATGCAAGGTCGTATCGCGCCATGTCAAACAATACAAAATGTCGCCCATTGTTGACTTCTGGATAGACATCTAAGTCTCCAATGAAAGGACGATACGACGTATGAAACTCTGCGCGCCAGTCAATCTGTTTTTTCTTTTGAAAAAGAGACTTAATGGCCAGTCGGAAAACCCGAAGATAAGGATACACAGCCTCGGCAAAAACTACCCTATGTTGAAGATTCTCCCGTTAAATAAGAGGAGGAATCCTATTACTGCGAAGACTGAAGCGAGCGTATCAATTGACGGTTGCGGAGTAAAGGACAACTGGAGATACCGGCCGGTCACCTTGTCCAGTTGAGACTTGAGAAATGGTCGTAACGTGTTCACAACCTTCGGTAATTTGACCGAATACGGTATGCACTCCATCGAGCCAATGATGATGCTGGATATCATCTGGAATCAAGAAAAATTGTGACCCTCCAGTGTTGGCTTGAGAGGTTTTGGCCATCGAAATCACACACGGGAAGTGTTTGAGGCCGTTGTCTGCTTCGTCAGGAATTGTCCACGAAGTTTGCTCGCATTCGGATTGGTCTGAAGCACTTTGACCACCGCAATAACCGTACCAATCGGCCGCATAGCCTCCGGATCCATCGTGATTCTCAAAGTCTCCACCTTGAATCATGAAATCATCGATGATTCGATGGAACGTCGACATGTTGTAATGACCTGCTTCGATATGCTTCAGCATGTTATCGGCATGAACAGGAGCTGCTGTATGATTCAGCATGATGGTGATCGAATATGTACCGGTTGCATTTTCCAAATTGTCACCTTGGAAAAGATTCAGCGTTACATTGCTGTATGTACCGTTATACATTGGGTCAAAGTCCACGTTTGAAGACGGCACCTCCTCAGCGACTTCCTCCATACATCCCGGTACAAGAATAAGCAGAACAGCAAACAAAACCTTCAGTTTCATAGTATCAATTAACGCCAAACACCCCTCCATAATGAACGATTCGACATCAATTCATCGGTATCCGAAGTTGATGGGTTGCCTTATGTGGGTGGGCATCAAGCCAACATCATGCCTGTGACGCTCTCTTCGGTGGACTTTCCGAAGAAACCAGGGGTGTATCTTTTCAAGTCTGAAAAGGGAAAAGTGCTCTACGTCGGGAAAGCAACAAGATTGAATGAACGAATTCGCTCCTATTTTGCAACCAATCCCGACCGGCAAATGATTCCCGAACTGGTGAGGAAATCCGATTCCATCGAGTGCATGGTAACTCCAAATCCAGAAGAAGCACTCATCCTTGAGCGTGAACTGATTCGTCAACACAAACCTCGTTACAATTCGATGCTTAAGGACGACAAATCGTATCCATTCTTGGTGCTCACCGACGAAGAGTTCCCTCGAATCATGTACACACGCCATCCACCCAAACAAAGTGCTCGCTGGGGGCCGTTTCCAAATGCAGGCGCCGCAAAACAAGTTATGCAGTTACTGCGCCGTCAATTTGGAATTCGCGACTGTAAGGATTTACTACCGCAGGGGTGCCTCTCCATGCACATTGGGTTGTGTTCCGGGCCCTGCATCTCGGGTGAAGGATATGCTGAAAGTGTCGATGCTGCCAAGCGTATTCTCAATGGTGATGCCGCTGAATTATTGGAAGAATTTGCCGTTCAAATGGACGCTGCATCTCATGAAATGCAATTCGAAAAAGCGGCCCAAAGTCGCGACATGATTCGAGCTATTCGAACCACAACAGGTCAACACGTCGTCTCAAGCAAAGTCTACCGGGACTGCGATGCTTTGGGGATTGGGGTTCAAGGCGATTTAGCAGCAGTTGTTGTCGTTCATGCCAACAACGGCGTCGTACAAGGGCAAGAGGTCTGGCCAATGTTGCACAGAGGGGATGTCAAAGAAACCGTATCGATGTTCGTATCTGAGCATTACACCAATCGTACACCACCGCGGTTGCTGGTTACCCCTGAACCACTTGAGGACGGAACGGAACAATGGCTCACAAAACGCCGCGGTTCAAACGTCGAAGTTCGTATACCGGCACGTGGCGACCTTGTGACGTTACAAACCCTCGCTCAACAAAATGCTGAAATCCAAATCGTCCAACTGTCCAATAAAACCAGTGGCTCACTTGAACAGCGCGCTGCTGACGAAGGGGCAGCACTGCTCGGATTAGAACAACTTGACCACATTGTCTGCTTTGACATGGCTCAACTTTTAGGTGACGAGAGAGTTGGGGCGAGTGTATCGTTCCGTAACGGCAGACCGGAGAAAAAAGAGTACAGAAAATACACCATCAAGGGCGAAGCGATGGATGATTTACGAATGATGAGGGAAGTGGTCGAGCGCTGGCTAAAGCGTCAAGATGAATGGCCAGATATGGTTCTCATCGATGGTGGCGAAACACACTTGTCAACCATTTCGAAATTGATTGATGAGCACGGGCTCAATGGTCGGTTTGAACTGGCTGCGCTTGCGAAACGTGAAGAGACAATTTTCAGGAACAACGCTTCACCACTTGTTCTTGACCGCAAAGGCCGTGTTATGGTTCATGCCCGAGATGAGGCGCACAGATTCGTCAACACCTTCCATCGTAAGCGACGAAGTCGAAGAAAGTTCGAGGATCCGTTAGGAGAAGTCGAAGGGCTTGGAGCAAAAAAAATGCAGAACCTGTTGAGGCATTTCGGTGGCCGTCAAGGGATTGCTCATGCTTCACTTCAAGATTTGAAAACGGTTCCAGGTATTGGCCCTTCGCTGGCCATGAGGATTCATTCGGCGTTGCACGAATAATCAGTCAAACCTGCCGTCTTCCATCCCAGATGATGACGGGGGGCGAGGAGGAATTTTATCCTCTTGGTAATCTTTCAATGCCTCCATGTCTCCATGAATTCCCTTGCTGTGGAAACCGGAAAGGTCAGCAAATTCAGCAGGGTTGATGCTTACCTTATGCGCAGAATGAGCTTTAGCGGCGTTACGAACCTTATTCTTACGCAGCTTACGCTTCTTTCGTCGTCGTATCGCAAGAACAAGAAGTATCACTACAATGCCCAGATATTTCCATAACTGAATGAAGAAGAAATACCATGTCACTTTGAACTTGAACGTAATATCGTCCTCAAACTCACCGTATGGAACATGGTAAGTGATTTGCTGTCGACCATCAACTTCGGAAATCTCAATGTTGCCTGCAGAGGAGTTGATGTAGGAGAATTCGAGGCCTTTTGGCATTGTAACGGTAAACGGCCCAGTCCAACCCAAATCAAACTCCTCATTGACGGTGCTGTTGGTCATGAAGAACGGCACAGTCACTCGTTCTGGAGGAATGTTAACGCCCGATGGAGAGAAGATCGAAAATATTCCAGATGTAAGGGCGTGGCTGAATGAATCAACCATGCTTGCCATCGGGCCTAGAATCAAATTCTGAACGGCATTGGTAGTCAGCGTGTATTCCGCAGATTCGAAGTTACCGGTCCACATTTCTGCAAGATTACCATCGATTTCCAGTTTGAAACGAACCTTTGGAATTTTCATTGAAAGATATATTCCTTCGTTATCGGAAACAACATAGTCAGGGGCATCGATTCCACCAATGCCGAAATCGATGACAAATGCATCCAAATCGACGGATTTGATTTGAGTTGATTGTGTATCAAGATAGTAAGCAATCGTTTGATGGATGAAATCGGTTAGAACTTCTCCAAAGCGCTCTACAAATGCCGTAATGCCTTGACTTGAGAATTCAAACGTAATGTTCTCTCCGCACACCGGCATGTATTCCATCATTTCAGCCGTGCAGTACTTTGAGAATTCCAATGTACGGTTGATTGGAGATTCCAGCCGACTCGAAATATCGATGCCAAGCCGTATCAAATCGGAAGGGATTGCCTCCATGGAGATGCTGTGGTTTTCGTACGTTGGTATTCGGTCTTGCGGGATACCAATTCGGTGTAGAGCAACGCTAGCATCGAGTCCAAACTCGACTGAAACGGACCGGTCCCATTCATTGAAATCAAACTCCATTGCATCCAAGCCACCGACGTTTGTGGTGCAAGTGGATTGATTCGAATAACATGCGACATCACCGTTCGAGTTCTTGATGACATTCCGCCAATCGTATTGATTTACCCCTGAAAAAGAGATTTCCATTTCGTCATTGCCATCGAGAGAATCCTTCAAAGTGATGCGGTCTGTACCATCCATGGTTTGAATCCACGCAGGGAGAATGATCTCGAGAGTGAGTTCTGATGGAGGGAGATTGTCCGGAACAATGTCAGAGAGGAAGTTGCTGTCCATCACCGATTGGAACTCAATTCCTGCATTCATCACACGGCGGAAATCCTCGGTTGTGAGGACATCCAGAACATTGGCTACATCCTCGTTGTCGTTGTTCTCTTTCATGATGTCAAGCAAACGCATAGAGAACGGTTGACTTGTTGCTCGAAGGTAGACTGGGTGTTCATAGGACATCGCTTTCCCACCCTGTACACAATAGTACAGAGGCTTATTGGGAGGAACGATTTCAGTACAACCGCTTGAATGTGTGAAGTTAAGACCACCCTCTGGGCCTGAAATGCCTTCACCAGTCGTAGAATCAGAGACCCATGACATTGGATTCATCTGAATCGTTTCCATTCCTGCAACAGTCGAAGAAATGCCCTCCGCGATGGTATTCACTGGGAATTGACTGGTAATGTTGGAGAGGTCGACAATGTCATTGTGGTAGGCAAGACGGATTCCGTCAGAGGTGACTTGATTCATTGTCGCTCGATCAGCGACGCTCATCATCGAAATACCCCAATCGGCCATGGTATCCTCATCCAGATAATGCATGGCGACAATGAAATCCAGTGTGGCTGAAGATTCATCTCTCAAGTCGAGTCGAATCTGTAGGTCCAGTGCTTTTTCATCGCTCGGTATAACGACGGTCGTTGTGTCCGTTCGATTTCGATGTTCCATCTCTACCTCTATTGGCAAAGCGAGGTTGTCATCGTTTTCTCCAGCGTTCCGATGGTCGATTTCCCATTCACCTGCAAAGTATGCTGGAGGGCCAGGACGTGCTGCGCGAGTCCCATTGGCATCAACGCTCTTGATGGAAGCGTATTCTGGGGGATTGAATGAGTATGAGGACTTGTGTCCGGGAAGTCCGACTAAATCGAACATTGTGGTGACCTCTGTCCCCATGATGAGAAGGCCTTGGTAGGCTCTTTCAAGTTCCAAATTGGCATTGGATACGAGATTGAAAGAATCCGGTGAGAGCGTGATATCGACGCTGCTCTGGATGCAGATAGGTGGCTCAAAGGCGTTATTGGTCGAAGCACCTTCATCAGATGCATCGCTCAGCTCATCGGTCGAACATTGAACCGTAACGCCACCGTTCGTGTAAGTACCTACGTAACCGGTCATCGGAGAAGAAGCTGAGCCAAAGCCTGACTCGACAGAATCTTCGATGGCTTTGTCGATTTCCGTGATGAGTTGGTCTTGTACACGAACACCTGGTGAGTTTGGAAGTTCCGTATCAAATTGATCTCGAATCAAGTCAGCTGGAGCACCATCTTTCGCATCGAGGCCGTCGTTTGCCAGTGCTAATTGAACATCTGGTATACTGTCAAGACCGAGTGCTGTGCGGTTAAACTCACGTATGGCCCAAACCAAATCGAGTCGAATGGTGGAAGTGTCTTCGAGTGTGAAATCATACGTCCCCTCAATCCAATCTTGACGATGGGGGGTTAGGTCTTCATTGCTGTCGTATTCGTCGCATGCAGTTTGGCATGAACTCATATTCGCAGCAGAAACGAACGGTGCGTAAAGATGCAGCGTCATCACCAATACCAGGGCAACTGATGTCGAGAAACTGAGGCGTGTAGGCCGTTGGCTCTTGTGCGACATGGTACAGTGTTGCCACGCCATGTTCAAAGTCGTTACTCTCCTGGGACAACCATGGCTGGTTCAGATTCGGTATCCGCCAGTTTCAATGCAATTGCATGCCCTTTGATACAAGGCGAGACGCTTCACCTAGTTCTTGATGAGCATAATTTACTCGACTCTGAATCCAAGCCAAAGCGTAGAGGTGAAACGCTGTTGCTCCCTCTTCGACTCGGGCTAAGGCAGGAACAATTCGGGGTCTTGGACAGCCTCTCCTTTGAAACCACTTTTAGCCACGAAGAATTCGAAAAAGCAGAAGCATCAAATAATCCTCATGCCTCACTTCAACGAAGCATTGAGAGGTGGCTTAATGCCAATTTTGCTGCGGAAGAATGGGGTGTACTCATCCCTCAACTTCCTCACAAGTGGGAACGATTAGGAGACCTCATCATCCTTTCTGAGCAAGCGTTTGAGACTCCCGAATGGAAAAAACTCCTGAACCGCTGCTCTAAGTCGCAACTCGAGTCGTTGTGGAAAAACGTAACTGAAGCACTTTCTGGAGGGCGCTTAGGGCGCCAGCATCCAATCGCCAAAGATACCTTTCGCAGTTCTCAAACTGAACTTCTGCTGGGGGATAACGGCTGGGTTGAATTTCTTGACCACGGCGTTCGGTTTGGTTTTGATGCAACCAAAGTGATGTTTTCTTCAGGCAACATCACCGAAAGGCGACGCATTGGAAACATTTCCATGAACGAAGAGGTCGTCGTCGATGCATATGCTGGAGTCGGATACTACACCTTGCATATGGCGCACCGCAGTAAAGCGATGCATGTTCATGCGTTTGAAATGAACCCACACTCAATTGAGGGGTTACAATGGGCAATAGAAGCAAATAATTTGAAGGAAAAAATTACCGTCCACCAAGGCGATAATCACCTGTTACTACCGAGTGTGTACGGTCAAGCAGACCGATGTCACCTTGGACTTCTGCCTTCTTCTGAGCACGTCTGGGAACATGCCATTCAATGCCTGAAGCCGAGTGGGGGGTGGTTGCACATTCACATGAATGTTCAAGAGAAAGACATCGTAAGTTGGCGCAATGAAACGCTTGGTAAATTGAGGACATTGGCGGAGGTACACGAGAGAAAATGGTTCATTGAATCTCAAAACTTGGAGAAAGTAAAGTGGTTCTCTCCAAGAGTGCGTCACGTGGTACTCGATGTCTATTGCCGGAGCATGGACGTTTAATTCACGAAACCGTGTCGCCGATTAGGACAGCGTCCAAACTAACGTTCGAATCGTGTTCGTCCAAAGATAACGGCTGTTCAATTCGTGCAATGAACAACCCAAGAACGGCAAGCATGAACACAACAACGAGTGTCAATTTGAAAAATGTACCCGATTCACCTGCGAGAGAAGCAAAGAAGCCTTTGTCTTCTGTTGAGGATTGTGTAACCCCCCGCAAAGTTCCATCAGGGTCCGATACCCCAACTAAATCGACTTCGACGATGAGGACTTCATTGACTGGGCGGCCGAGTAAATCAGGTCCTGGGTTTTGAAAACCTTGAGCGCTTGCTGGATTCGTTACGGTTGGAGAGGTTGCAATACCCCGAACATGAACCATGCCGTCTCTTACGATTCCAAACACAGCGTAACCTCCGTCATCCCGGTTCTCAGGGTCAAGTCCATGTTGCTCTGAATGTGCAATGTACCATTGAGAATCCGCTGAATCTTCTTCCGCGCCTCTTGCCATTCCGATTGCCCCATCAACATGAGACAATTCCTCATGATGTTCCAATGGAATGGTAGTGCCGGTTCCACCGCTACCGCAAGTGGGCTCTAGAGGATTCGTAGCGGGGTAAACTCCAAATTTTTTGCACGTTGGGTCGCCTGATTGTGCAACAAAGTCCTCTACGACACGATGGAAGAAAATACCGTTGTAAACGTCTGAATCAATATTTTTAATCATATTGGCAGTGGTGATGGGCGCTCGTTGTTCAAACAACTCGAGGATGATGTTGCCGGAGATACGGTCCTCACCAAAACTTGGAACATACGATACTTGAATTACAAATATTGGGTTCCCCTGGTAGGTTTCTTTCATCGGCGTATCTTCTTCGACTGGGCCATCGTTCCACAACGATGGATCGATACCGGTTGTACGCCATACTGGCTGGTCGTCATCGGCACTGGCAAGTCCGATTCCACCGGTCGTCATGAGCAGTAAGTTGAGAACGAGAACTACTGCAAATCGTCCTTTCATACTTCGCCGAGAGAGTTCCCCCCAATGAATCGCTCGCTTCGATGGCTGAACCATCGGCATAGTCAAAAGTTAAGTCCGTTTTACCGGGTGTATGAGTGATTTCACATTCTTAGGGCAAACAGTACCTCGATTGACTATGCTGGTTGGAGGTGCACTGGTGTTGGAAGGAATTGGATTTTATCTCGGCACAGGAATGACAAGTTTCACTTCAATGATTCCTGCCTTTTTCGGATTGCCCTTGATTGCAATGAGCATCATGGCCACTCGTCAACCTGAGCGCTCACATTTTTGGATGCACATTGCCGTTGTGTTCGGACTCTTGACCTTCCTTGGTGGGGGAATGGGAATCCAAGGTCTCGTCACTGGAGACCTCTCTGCATCGACCGTTGCTCAGTTGCTTATGTTGGTGATGGGTGGAGTCTACACCTTCGCCTGTATTCGCTCTTTCACCTACGCTCGAAAAGCACGAGAAGCTGCGAACGCAGCATGAACGCCGAAGCGTCATGCTCTTGATGGTTAATGCACTGGCAACATCATGGCAGGTGTTCCTGACGATGATGTCGAGGTCGTTTTAGACGCCATCATCGCTGTTGCTCCGCAACAGAAAATCATTGCCGGTGGAATTGAAGAATTGAACCGCGGACGCCGGCAATTAAACTTCTCAGCTGTCTCCACAGTGGCAGTCTCCATCGTCTTTCTTCTCCTCGCAATGACCTTTGGTGAATCCTTGATGAAAACGACAAGTGAGGGTGACTTTAGCGGTGATTGGTGGGACACTCCGCTCCAACTCCGCCACACTATGGATTTACCAATGGACACACTTCGGGCTCAATTACCAGTAAACGGGACCTATGAGGCTCTACCTTACACCGAACACTTCATCGAAGTCGAACTTCCAGCAAGCGAACAAGATGTTGGTTTCCCCGGTCCTGCTTTAATGCACATTGCTCTGTGGCTTCCTAACGTCCCTGAAGGCGAAAAAATTCCAGTCATCATGACGATTCACCCCTACTATGACTTCGGTGGCGAAGGAATGCCCGGTGTTGGTGATGATTCCTCTCCAAACACAGTCCCCGACGGTGGCGTTGGCAAGTGGGTCTACGACACCTTCCTACCCCATGGCTACGCTTTTGCCCAAGCCTCGACCTTCGGCACAGGCCAATCGACGCATTGCCAAGACGTCAAAGGCCTTGGTGAGCAAACGGGAATTCAAGCCGCAACCGACTGGTTGGGTCAACAAAACTGGTCGAATGGAAACGTTGGACTCATGGGCAAATCCTACGCTGGAACAACAAATTGGGAAGCAGCCCAAAATCCATCTGAACATCTGAAGACTATTGTCCCTATTTCTGGCTCCATTGGTGTCCAAGAAATGTTCTATCGAAACGGTTCATCGGAGGCTCGTGCAATGGGCTATGATGCTGCTTACCAAGCAGCAACGACTGATCTCACGACCGATGATGTGCGCATATGCAGTGACGACTTAGTCGGTCCGCTCAATCCATGGAGCACGTGGGGTTGGGCTGAATTCGGAGGAGCAGACTGGTCGGATTACTGGGATGAGCGCCGCCATCTTCCCGACGTTCTTGAAAATTACAAAGGCAGTGTGTACATTGTCTGGGGTCTTCAAGACTGGAACGTTGACCCATACCATGCCTTCCCAACCTATCAATTGCTACGCGATGCTGGAATCAATACTCGAGCGATATCCGGTCAATGGGCGCATAATTACCCCGACCAACCCGACCGTCACAGTGAATTATCGTCAGGATACGGGTCTGAAGCCTACCCGAACATGAGCCGGATGGACTGGGCAGTGGAACTGTTTGGCTGGTTCAACTATTACCTCAAGGACATTGGAGAGGAACCTGAACCAATGGTCCAAATCCAAACCAACGATGGGCGATGGCACGTCGAAGAAACTTGGCCGCCGGAAGACGTATCGCTGCTGATTCACGACCTCTCAAGCGATTGGGACGGTGCATCAGGTACGGTCAATGGTTTAGGCTCATCCGTGACAATGATCAGCCCGGAGTTCCCGAACCAAACGCACATTTCGGGACTCCCAACATTGCACCTCGAGGTAACTACACAGGTCTGCAACGGTGGACAAATCTTCGCTACGATGTACGACGACACATCCAATCTGCGTCTTGGTCATGCAACAATGGATATTCGATACCGTGATGGCGGATATGAGGCAAAAGCGACTGCACCTGGAACCGGTTACACGATGCTAATGGAATTCAACCCTTTGGATGTCATCGTTCCTGCCGGTCATTCTCTACGAATCGAATTAACAGAAACTGGGGAAGATTACCTCCCTGGACCATGCGCTGGGAATCCTCTTGGTGGACTGATTGTCGAAGGCGGAACTGTTGGACTACCTCTCATAGACCGCCCAATGAACGACGAACGGTGGTTCCTTTCTCCAGCATGGTGGGACCAACAACCATTCCCGTCCTAACCTGTTGGATTTCTTCGATTTGTCCCATTTTTAGGTGAAAGGGCTAAATCACCTCGCACCAACGCTCCGACATGGCAAGTCCAACCGTAGACGATGCTGGTTCTGTCTTGTTGTCTGAAATCGCCAGCATTGGTCCATATCTTGGACCGATAATGCTTGCCATTTCGCTGTTTTTAATGTTCAAAGGTCATGAAAAGTTACAATTCGTTGCTGGAATGACCGGAGCGGGAATCGGGTTCATCATCACGCCTCTAACACACACCTTCGCTACTGAATTAGGCGTTGAAATACGCCAATTGTACGTCATGATTGGCCTCATATTATTGTGTGGATTCTTCATGGCCGCTACGATTCAGTTGAGCATTCGGTTGATGGCTGGATTCTTGATTTACGTGAGTTTCGCTGGTGTCTTCGAGTTCCTACAAGGGAAAGGAATTGAGGTTGTTGAAGGCGACCTGATTCAGGGCGTAATGGCAATTCTCGCATTCTTCTCGGTACGCTGGATGAGAAACGTACTCCCTGTATTGGTCTCAGGACTGTTAGGCTCCGTGGGGACAATGGGTGCTATGTTGCTGCTCACAGGGAATCCACTCACTTTGTTGAGTACTTCGAACAATTCGACGCTTGGAATGCTCTCTGTCTTGTTCATTCTCAGTTTCTCGTGGCAATACAGCCAAATTCGTTCAAAGAAGGCAAAATCGAATCAGGACCCAAACATGCCACAAATGCAACACGTCAGTGGGACACAAGTTCAAACCCGTCAACGAAGAGCCGGTGACTTACCAGATTTGAGAGATTTCTCTTAATTCAATCGTCGTAAGGCTGCCAGTCATCTTGGCCTTCTTCTCGATACCACCAATAGCCATCTTCATCTTCGAACCATTCGACACCGTCTTCATCAACCGAATAGCCTTCCAACTCTTCATCCGCTTCGCCCTCTTCGACCTCTTCGACCTCTTCGACCTCTTCGCCCTCTTCGAAGGCTTCCTCGGAGTTGGGGTCAACTAAGCCGGTTTCTTGTGAAATCTGTTGTTTAAGGCGTTCGAGTTCTTCAGTTTCATCACTGAAAACTCGATTCTCATTTCGGATATCTGCTTGATGATCTCCTTTTCGAATAGCATCGTCGGATTCAGCCAGGAAATCATCGCTCATTCGAGATTTGAATTCTTCAAACTCGTCTCGGCCATAGCTTCCAACAAATTCATTGCCCTTAGCTTGCATTAACTCGTCAAGATTTTTTCGCTTTCCGAGTTTTAATTCAGGAGCATCAGGAACTGCACCAGCGTAGAAAGAGTCCTCGTCTTCGGACAACTTTCCGAACGTGCGGTTTTCCGGATCGGCTTCCTCTATGGATTCAATGATGAGGTCATGTTCTTCTTCATCGATGTTTTCTTGCTCATAGTTCTCACCAACAATATTGACAAGTTTATTGAGTGTTCGAGCGAGTTTACGGTCGTCATCTTCGTGCTCAGTGACAAGTTTGTCAACTTGCTTCAAGAGACGCTCGTATGGCGTTCCAGTGAGTGCGCCAATGAATCGGCCAAACCCTCCTTTCTTCCTTGCCATGAATATTCGTGTCCGTTCCTCTTGAAAGGTTTTATCCCGCCATGACCGTTGACTTCATTCATAAAGAACAACTGGAAGAAACGATTGCGATGGTCGAAGCGTGGTTGGAGGAGCTCATGGAGACCTACAACCGTGAATCCTATGATGGGCGTGAATCTTATACCGCCCAAATTCACCTTCCAGGTCGTATTTTCGAGGAGTTAGTTTGGTGGGCATTACAAGCATTACCTGATGAAATCCTCGTGGGTATGGATATCGATTCGGATACTCCACATCGTCCCGAAGTTGAGTCGAAGTTCAAGGGCAATGAGCACACTGATGGCCTGTTTCAAGGTCAAGGATTCATCATAGGCGAAGCGCATATTGTCAACCGCGGCGACTCATATTCTGTTCATCATCTTCCCGAAGACTGGACGGACGATATGTTCTCGACATCCCGTGGTTCTCGAGCTGGCCGATTCACTCATTGGCTTCACACGCATCCAAATGCACCTGCGATTCCGAGTCATGCTGATGCTGATGCTGCCCAAGAAACGCCTGGCGTTGACATGATACTCGGACTGCGTTTCTCTCCCGAAGGCCCTCTTCCATGGTTCGACGATGTCGACGGAGTGCGCAGAAGGGTGGGTGTTAAGGCTCAGCCGATAGAGACCAAAAGTCGAAAACGCTCGTTCTTTTTCCGGCAGAATTTGAAGGTTCTCGGCGTAGCACCAAGTGGCCATAAAATACACGAGATTCAATTGATTGCGTTTCGCAAAAATGGCTTAGGTATCAACGTCGTGATGGTTGACGACAAGGGTTTCCCCTACGGTTGGAAAGCGTTACCTGCTTCATAAACCAGCAATGATTTCTTGGTAAATGCTGTCAAGACGGTTCGGATTAACACCAAGATCACCTTGCCCCAGTCGGGACTGTGAATGCATCTCTAATTGACACGATGAGCCATCTCCAATCGGTGTGGCAGAAATGGAGATGTCATCTGGGAACCGCCAGAACGTGGTTCGCTCAACAAAGTGAACATAGCGTTCTCCATCGACCATTGCGTCTTCAAACAACACATCGGAACTTGATTGATCGATGTATACCTCGACTTGAGTCCACACTTCTTCGACCGTTGCATTGAGCGTTAGAGCGAATTCCCCGTCCATGCGATAGGTCTCTCCACCACCCAAATGAGCGCAGTTTGAACTGGTATCTGGGCAGGTTGGCATAGCAGTGAACGCTTCATCTGGTGCGCCAACCGCTATCCATGCTTGACACAAAAGCCAGGGTGAACTGATGAGAAGAACGAGAAGAATACCTCGCTTTTGAAGTGTAGAACGGTCCATAGTGAACGCCTCAAAAATCGGAGAGTCGAGTCCAGTTGCCTTCTTCCCGCTGGTAAACGATGGGGACACCAGTTGGGACTTCCAACGACAGGACTTCATCTCGTGAAAGACCTTCAAGGTTCATGATGATGCTTCGTAGAGAATTACCGTGCGCTGCCACAAATACATTCTTGCCATCGACGATGGATGGAAGGATGGATGCAGAGAAGTAAGGTAGGGTGCGTTTTGCTGTCAATTCAAGGCTCTCTCCATTTGGTGGAGGAACATCGTATGAACGTCGCCAAATTTTCACTTGCCCATCTCCAAACTTCTCACGAGTTTCTTGTTTATTCAAGCCTTGTAGGTCACCGTACATTCGTTCATTGAGTTTCCACGACGCATAGACAGGAAGAATCTGAGAGGTATCGGCTTGTTCGTTCATCTGAGCCCAAGCTGCCATTTTCCCTTCATTGGAGGTCGCTGACTCCCCTGAATCATCGTATTGGAAAATTGGAGTTTTGCCTGATTGGTGTTGGCTGAGTGCCAACATTGCCGTCATTTGAGCCCGAATGAGTGCTGATGTGTGAACTTCGTCGATGGGCAGATGGGAAATCTTACGGCCACCGTCAAGCGCTTCATCGATACCTTTCTGGGTCAAAGGAACATCGACCCAGCCGGTAAACAAGTTTGCAGCATTCCACATTGATTGTCCATGGCGCATGAGAATAAGCATTGACACGGTCGTCCCTCATGTCAATGGCTGCGACGCTGCTCAATGAACATGGCGGAGAACTCATCCGAGAAGAATTGGCAAATAAGCCAAGAGAAGCAACGGGAAAATCCCCATGACCAGGTCCCTGAGCAACAGTTTCAGGAGAGTCGTCGTGTTTACTTGAGCAATCTTATCGAATTCCTCTTGCATTTTCTTGTCAACAGAATCTGTAATTTTCCCGGCACCTGCTTTGGCGACTTCGACCGCCGCACCGATGGCCAATCCGGTAAGGAGGCCTTGCGGTGACAGTTTTCGTACTGCCAACACGCGTGCTCCCCAAACAGCAAGTGAGTTTTTGGCAACACTCTTGCTTGTTTCTTTTAGGCTGGTTCGGTTTTCTTCATCGGTTTTGTTATCTTTTCCGGAGAACTTTGTCAGCCACCGACGTATGCCTAAGCCAGCATCAGCAACCTTACGGAGTTTCGCAATATCTCTTTTCTCAACCGCTTTCATCATTCGACGGACTCGGCTGATACGGAGCAAATCAAAGAAAATCCACACGAACAAAAAGAGCGTAAGCATCGCTAAACCCGTGTCGGATACTTCACTCCATTTCTGCCAACCAAGTGGGTCACTTGTCATACGAACCAGATAAACCAACAGTGGTGGAATACTAAACGCCAATATCTCATTCATCGCCAAGATACCAAAACCTTTGACGGGCAATTCACGCATTTGTTTGAATGCCCAGCCTGAGTGAGGAGCAAGTTGTGATATTGCTCGGCGGAAAGGCACCACCAAGAGTAACAAACGCAAGACCATTGGAAGCCAAATCACGACCATTACATAACCGTCCCAAGGCCCAGCAGGTGGGATTTCGGGAAATTGCAATGGGGCCGCCATAAATGATTCATAGAATCTCCCGTATTCAAATCAATCCCCGTTACTCGTCAACAAAACCTCATCCGAAGCGCTCATGTGGTGAAGCCACTTCGGCGATACATGCCCTTCACACACAACATGGCCGACTGGCTCGGATTCAACATCGACAAAGCTTGGCTTGAAGAGAACATTCGCTGGAAAGACTTCGGCACCGGTGTTCGACTCGGACGGCTCTATCGAGAAGATGCTTGCTCTCTGGTGTTGTATGAAGCGGATTCAGAAGTGACCGTTGATGCTTTCATGCCCCACAGCCACCCGGGTGGCGAAGCATACATTGTGCTTGAAGGCGAAGTTTGGGATGAAGATGGAACCTATCCTGCGGGTTCGCTTGTATGGATGAACCGTGAAACGACGCACACTCCAAAGACACGCGGTAAGACGTTGATTCTCGTGCTGTGGCCTGAAGGTGTCAAATCCGCTTGAGTTGGTTTTTGATGAAAAAGGAAATTCTCGTTCTGAAAATAAGCCAATCATGGCGCAGCGGTATGACGCCGAATGAACTCTATGACGCAACTCGGCGTTCGTGGAGACTTTCATCATCACGAATCGAGAAAGTTGACCTCGTACTCTGCGTCGCAGAAAAAGAAGTTCGAGAAGCATACACCGTAGAACAGTGGATTCTGTCCAGTGATGAAGGAAGAAAGGAGTTCATTGGTCATATTGCTGATCAAATCATACGAGAAAAATGGGTTGGAATTGATTCTAGTGAAATCGAGCCACCTTATGGTGTGGCACGGTACATCACAGCTTGATCACTCATCAAGGTCATACTCGCCTGAAATGAGCATGCCTTCAAACAAGAAGGGGCCTGCTGGTACGACCGCAGCAATGAAACCATGAATCAAAGCAGTGAAGGTCCAGTGTTTCCCGACTCCAAGGAACAACAATCCAAGATAGGCGAGGAAAAGACCACCGTGCAATGAACCCATGAGGCTGACCCAACTTGGGTCTCCAGCAATGTACTTCATTGGCATAGCAAATCCCATCAAGATGAGAAACGAGAATCCTTCGAGATAACCGACAAGAGAGACGACGCTCTTCATGCTTTGACCTCGACCATCGGTCTACTTGAACCACACGAAGGACAAAGTTGCTCCTCAATTCCGTCGTATTGGTGCTTACAAGCAGGACAAACCGAGGCGAGTTCCATCTTACCCATGGATTCCACTGCTTCACCCTGAAGCGAAAGATAACCGCTGTCTGCATTGCCAACCGTATATCGGCCAGCACCACCAATCCGTACCAACAAGTCCGGAGGCAGTGTCACCGTTCCAGTCTCGTCAATGATGAGTTCACGGTCTTTGCCGAGGTTTTCAACATCAACCCCTTCACCGTGTTCTGCGACGAATCGACCGTCACGTAGTTCCAGTGAACGGTTAGCGAACGCTGCGACTTCTTTCGAGTGGGTTACAATCAAAAACGACACGCCGTCGTTTTGGTGCAGATCCTTGAACAAGGCCAGTACTTCTCGACTTGTGACTGGGTCCAGAGCACCTGTCGGTTCATCGGCCAAAATCAGACGTGGCTTGGTAATCAATGCGCGAGCAATAGCAACTCGTTGTTGCTCTCCACCACTGAGCATCATTGGCAAAGCATGCGCTCGGTGGACCATTCCAAGACGGTCAAGCATAGCGTCGGCCAGTTTCAGTGCTTTTCGAGAAGACACGCCCTGATGTCGAAGCGGTTGTGCTACGTTGTCCCGGGCGTTCATCTGTGGCAGAAGGTTACCTTCTTGAAAAATAAAGGAAACTGTCTTCTGTCTTAATTCAACCAATTCTTGTCCAGTGAGGCGGGTCATGTTGTTTCCTGCAAGGGAGACGGAACCAGCACTGGCCTTCATCAATCCGCCAAGGCACTTCATCAACGTTGATTTTCCAGAGCCAGAGGGCCCGACGACTGCGATTGCCTCGCCTTCTTTCATATCGATGTGAAGCCCTCGCAGAGCAACGACGTTACCGTCTTCAGCTTTCGATTCGTACACGTGGTAAAGTCCATCAGATCTCAAGATACTTTCTTTCATACTTCACTCCCCCTTGAGCACACTGGCTAAGTCCGACTTCAATGCACGGCGTGTGGTCACCAACAAAGCGATGACAACAGCAGTAAACACCGACAAGGACACCAACAGCAGTTGGGTCCAAGGATACACTAACGTTCGTTCTATCGTGGTTGATGAACCTCCAAATATTTGGAAGATGAATCCGAAGATATCAAAGAATCCGTTGAACGACAGAGCGACACCGATTCCAAGAACAATTCCGAGAGCCATGGAAACCATGACAATAGAAAGGATCTCGAACAACACCAACCGAATGATTTGGTTTGGTGATGCACCGATGGCTTGGAGAACTGCGAGTTCCTTCTGACGCTGACTTAACACCAACGAAAGGAAAACGAAACTGGAAGCAACTGCTGCGATGCTGGCCACAACGAACTGTAAGGAGAGAAGACCAGGTGTTCCGAAAATCAGTCCACCGTTTCGCTCAACTTCCTTATGTGAACTCGACCAGTCAAGAACACTGGAGACCCTAAAGTCTGCAGACAGTTTTGAAGCAAGAGCTTCCAGAGCCTCGCCACCTACACCATCTACTTCGACAATCCAAGTGGTAGAGGAATAATTGGCAACCTCATCTGGTCCGACTAGAGCAAGCCACGAAGATTCACCTATAATCAGTGAAGAGCTCATGGTCGCTGCACTCACACCTGGAATGAATTGGTGAACGCCAATATAATCCATGGGCGTGGTGAACGGTGTGATGACAATCTGAACGGTTGTATCTGCCAAGAACAGAGGCGCTGCGAGAGGCGGTGGGACTTGCGATAATCCGGAAGCACACGATGTGTCTTCAGCGGAAGTTCCGTCCGGACAGGTTGCGTTTCCGAGTGTTGCAGTGGATAAGTCAGCAAAGCCAAACACTCCGGTCAAATCTGCACCGATAAAGTTGGCACCTTCCATTGAGCCTCCCATGAAGTTCACGATGACGGCCTCTTTGAGATTGGCTTGTGAGAGGTCGGTACCTTCGAGATTGGTATCAAACAGGAGTGCTTGTTCTAGGTTTGCACCGGCGAGGTTCGCATTCGATAGATCGGTTCCCGTGAGGTCAACTGCGCCGAAGTCTCGGCCGCTGAGGTCTTGTCCTGAGAGGTTCAATCCAGACCAGTCGCCATCCATGAGAGAGGAATAGGCGACAAACAGGGCGTTCGGGTCAGCTTGATCGGTACCTCCACTGCTGAAATTGAATTCGAGTTTCTCCCACAGGAAGGTGATTTCTTCGCTCTGCCTGTCGGAAGGTTTCAACAATTTATCGTTCAATTGGTTTTCATCACCGCGGCCTGAACCAGCGATATCCAGCGAATATGCTGCGTCTTCACCTGCGGAAAATCCACCGTTTCGGTAGGCTGCCATGGCTTTGTCAGTATCTTCACCAGGAATGGCTTGTCCATTCCATCGTAATACATCTTCATTGTCATCAAGCAAAATCCAAGTCAGTAACTTATCGCCACCGTTCACGTCGTTCAAGAACAGACTTGGGACCGTAGTCGCAGTTGCGGTGACGTCCGCTTCTGTGAAGTTGGAAACCAATCCGAGAACTTGGGCTTCAGTGTATTGCTGTTCGAGTGTAATCTGTAGATCCGCACCAACCGTGGCATCGACGGTTTTCTCATCAACCAATGTTCCAGTGTATCCCTGTACTGCTGCAAGCGTCACAATAGAGAGTGTGAGCAGCATAATGACTGCAAGACGGTTCACAGATTCGGCTGAACCAGAGCCCTTCAAGCCGCGCTTGACATCGTTCAGCAGAGGTGTTCTTCCGAGAATGAGTTGCATGATTTGTGGACCGCGAGCACCTATTCGGCCAAGCAGTAAAGCACCACCGATCCAAAGAGCAAACGGTCCAATGATTCCGAGTAAACCGTTGATAAAGAAGTTGAGATTGAGACCGTCCTCACTGCCATTAAGTTTGAGCCAGGCATCGGTAACTGCAAGCATTCCAAACGAAAAGGAGAGCCAGTGAAGCCATCGCTTTGGTTCGGATTTAGCAGTAGTCTTACGGACACCCTCTTCTATTTCGAGGGCGATGAAATCCCGAGCTCTGCTCCTGCCGAACAAGAGCGCTAAACCTAGGGTCGTTACTGCAGTGAAAATCGTTGAGCCAATACCCAAGGTCGGATTAACATCAAAATCTCCCGTCCTAAACTCCATGAAGCCGACAGCAGAGAGAACAATCGGAACGGCGAAAAGAGCCAGTAAATATCCGGCTAACCACGCTACTGAGGACATGACGAACAGTTCCAAAAGCACCATACTTTGCAGCCGTGGCCCGTCTGCACCGATCACGCGATGTATACTCACCTCTCTACGCCGTTGTTCAAGCGAAAGAACCAGCCCGTAAATGAGGACAGCAATCGAAAGAATGACAATTGGTATCATTATGATGTAATCAAAAATCTGAATCAGACCAAGGAAGATGTTCAGGAAAGTGATTGTTCCGCTCACAATATCGGTATAGTAGAGTTCAACGCCTTCGTCGGTGTAGCTCCCATCTTGAACGCGAGTACCGAGGTCTTCCAACCAATCGGCTGCATCCGCTGTGGAACTTGTTGGTAATTGACCGCGGTCAATGGTGACGCCCAGGTACATGTGGTCGTTGTCCATTAAAGCAGCACGCTGCGTTTCTTCCAACACTTCCCAAGTCGTAAAGATCGGATTTGGGCCGAGCGTAGGATTACCGAGATCCCATGGTTCGTAAATTCCCAGAACAGTAAGGTTGGTTGCTGTCATTGGCATACGGCAGTAGACCATTTCGTTCTGTTCGGGAGTGACTTCTCCGTCGCAGTTTTCGTTGTTAACCGTCGCTTCAAGCAGGGTTGATTCATCGACCACGTAAGCAAAAGTCAGCGAATCGAGAACATCCCCCACGTTGGCTTTCGCTTCGGATGCAACCGTCGAAGGTAGGATGACCCCGCGCTGAGCGCTGACGTTCTCCGGACTTGGCCATTCGCCAAGGCCTGCAATGATATTTTCACCGAGCCGATCAGCAAACTCACCATCGAATGCCTCGGGCCCGAGGAACCGTACTGCACGGCTCGAAGAAATTGGTGGCCCTGCTTCGGCTAACTCAGGATAATCGAACGTGACATTGCCCCAATATGGATTCGCATCGTCGGTAATTGCCAACATTTCAAGTGGTTGCGCGACAATGAAATCTTGATTGAAGAATCCTCCGCTGTGTATGCCTTGACGTCCAAGAACAAGAGTACAATCACTAAACTCACTGAAGTCCTCCATCAATTCATCGCAAACGCTTGTCATTGTGGTCGTGTTGTTTGACCAGCCACTGCTGTTTTCGACTGGAGTGCGGGCGTATTCGATCTTAGCATCGAAGGGTTCGCCGGAGAGAGATTCTTCGAAGAAGAGTTGCGAGAGTCCTACCCCGTAAGCAAGAACCGTCGTAATGACTAGAGATGCGAGGAAAACACCAGCAATGACTGCAAGGCCACGCTCTTTCCCTCGCCATGCGCTCAAACTGGCTAAGCGCAATTGTGCCGGAGTTTGTGAAATTTTGTGCAGTATTTTCTTTCCGAGGTTCCGAGAGGAAGCAAAATCAGTTGCTTCGAGTTCGAGGTTTTCATCTCCTTTGGTCATTCTTCTTCACCTACGATTTCTTCCGCATCCAAGCCCCATGCAGAGCGAATGTCCGATGCTTCGGTCCTTCCATCGTTCAGCAGCAACATACGATCTGCGTTTGACGCCAAATCAGGGTCGTGGGTAACCATAAGAATCGAAATCGGATTTACCTCATCGTGACACAGGTCTTTGAACAACTGCAAAACTTCCCTGCCGCTCGCAATATCGAGGTTACCCGTTGGTTCGTCAGCCAATAACAACGGACGGTTTCCGGCAATTGCACGAGCGATAGCTACCCGTTGCTGTTGACCGCCTGACAACTGGTCGGGGACGTGATTCATACGGTCTTCCAGACCGACTTTGACGAGGGCAACCTTGGCAGCAGCTTCTGCTTCCTTGGCTTGCATCCCAGACAATTCCAGAGCCATGGCTACGTTGTCAACTGCAGTGAGGTTATCCAAAAGATGGAAATCCTGGAAAATCCATCCGACATGTTCTCTACGAATGTGTACAACACTGGATGGATTCTTTTTACCGTACTTTTGGTCGTTCAAATGGATTTCTCCACCGTCTCCAGCCAGCAGACCACCGATAATGTTGAGGAGGGTTGATTTCCCCGAGCCTGATGGGCCCATGAGGGCAACCATCTCGCCTTGTTTGAGTTTCATGTCCACGCCCTTGAGCACTTGCAACTTGTTGGATCCAGACCCGAAAGCCTTTGTGAGGTTTCTAACTTCTAACATTCTCCTTTCCTCCTAATACTTTTTTTCTTTAAATCAATATATCAATGCATGTTTCACTAACATTTCAGCCGCAATCAACGATGCAGCAACCACTGATACAGCAACAAATGATGGTTGTAGAATCAAACGAAGGGTTCGCCCGAGCATATTATGAAGCATCAGCGTCTCTTCAGTGGGTGGTTTGCCTTTGGCGTAGGAATTCAAAATTTTATTGTAAAATACCTCACTTACGCCGTCGGTCAAATCACAAAGGTCAGAGGCAGAAAGGTCTGTACGAACAAATCCCCACGTTTGGCCAAGTTGAATGCCTTCACAAAAATGCTCTCGTAAAGGTGAGCAAAATTCGATTAATCGCTCATAAAGAGGATGAGTTGAAGGGATTTGCTGGTATACCATTTGACCGATTTCGACAAATTCTTTTTCCTCCCATAACTTCTCTGAAATGAGTCGAGAGTTGCGCATGTGCTCCCAATACTCCGATTTCGACTTCGGCATTCCGTGATCGTTTAATCGGCGTTGAAGGGCATCCATTCCCTGTTTCAGTACAGTAAAGAAGAGGTCGGCCTTATCCTCAAACCAGTAGTAAAATTGGCCTTTTGAAATATCGAGTTCTTTCAACAGGAGGTTGAGAGACATGGCATCATAACCATGGGTCGAGAATTGTTTTTTCGCTATCAGCAAGACCCTTTCTTTGTCTTCATGTGGAAGATTAAGAAAACGGTTAAGGGGCATAAAGACACTTCAAACCGCCGGTCCGACCACCGGTATAAATACATTTGTTCAGTATGAAGAATGCACTGCTCCCGTTTGTGGAGTGCGCAAATCATGCAGATGCTTCGTGTTGTCTCTTCATCATCCGACTGAATAAAGGTGGAAGGAGAGTCAGCCAAAACATGCCGTAGTACCCTGCTGGAAGTTGAGGTGCTTCGTCATGAACCGTTAGTCGGTGGTACGGCGTGCTGGATTTGAGATGATGTGAAGGATGCAACGGCAACTCAAGTAAAGTCCAACGTGAAAGACGATGTCGGCTTTCCCAGGCATGAGATGCGTTGGCACGCTCATCCATACCACGATTCAAACCATGGTGCTGAATATAGTTTACAAATTCCAGCAGGTAAATGGCTATGACCGCTTGACCAACAAAAGCGGCCAACAGTGGCCAACCTGCAGCGAACAAAGCAATGAGTAATACCGCTTCGAGAACCAAAACATTGCGTGTATCAACGGGCCGTGCCGTGTATGCTCCCTTAATTTGGCGCGGAATGGTTTGGAGAAAATGAAAGTAAATACTTCGACCCCAGGGTGAAGAGGTAGGGTCTACTTCCCGAGCCCAATGTTTGTGGTGGGTATGATTATGCTCGGTGGTAAAATGGAGGTAGAGTACGGAGAAAAGCGACAATCGCGCACACCACCAGCTAAATGAGCGAGGCCGGCGATGACCCAGTTCATGGGCTGCGACGATTCCTGAGGCACCGTTTGAGAGCCCCACAGAGAGAACTGCAAGTAAAGTCGGAACATGAAGTCCATCGACCGAAATACGCCACAAAAGGGCACCGATAAGAGCGATGGGTAGGAGTGCATGAAGATGAGCAATGAAGCTGTGAGCACGCCCCTCTTGAAGTGGTTGAGTCGAAGAAGAACGCCCAAGCAAGATTTCAAGAAACGGATAAATACCAAGCAAGAGTATTGTTGTGGTAGCCATCCAGAGACCCCCGACATACAGGGAAAAGAGCGTGATCAGCGGTGTTGCGAGGCCCCACAAGTGAGGTAACCAACGCTGATTCATGCATCAAGGACACAATGCCCCCATGTAAAGGCTGGCTTCACTCTTTAGAGAATCGGCGCATAAGACGCTGGAAGAAAGTACCTTTGCGGAATATTCCACTCTGGTATTCTTGCGAATCAAGTACCTGGTCAACGTAGCTCGAAAGGTAGTCGTCCATCAAAGAACACCTCGGCGGGACGAGAAAGCGCCTCGTGCGTCAGCTCCACACCGGTAATCAGAGATTGCCCCGATGACGACATCGAAAAGGTTGGTAAAGATACCATTTCGATGTTCTTGTTCATTCATTATTTGGTCTACGTATGTTTCTAAGTTTTTATCCATAGTGCTTCCGCCTGTAGTTGTTGTTTGCTACAGTATATATTTGGAACCGGCAGTATATCAAGCCGTGGTAAATTTGCCAACACATAGGTGCTTTAAGTAAATCAAGTGTAGTTTATAACACTTCTAAGCATTGCGTCGAATTTCGCTAAAAACCTTCATATTGAGGAGGATTTCTCCGAAGTCTCGAGAATATGCGCAGAGCCTTCGAACCGACTCAGAAAGACTCAAATCAAACGCCATCCATTCGTTCTGCCGATGGTTTGCGAGCAAGTCTTGCTCGTGGAGAACCAGTACATGTTGAACGTCTTTGAGCGTTTTTCGAGCCTCTTCAATCCGGAAGGAGTCCCTTGTCCGTATGTTGATCATCAGTTCCTTGAGCGATGCATGCCAATCCGGTATTTTTTCTAAAGCGGTAGTACCTGAAAGGGCTCTGGTAATTTGTGGGTTTTCAAGAATCAGTTGCGACATAGTGTACGCGTGATCCATCATTCGTTCAAGAGATCTGGCCAGATTTGTGTATTCCAAAGCCTGCGTTCGTGAAAGGTTCAACTTTGTTGCCACGAGGTGAGAATCGAGTAAGATTCGAACCTGTCTTTCAATCAAGTAAAGGATGGCGTCGACTTCACTTTCTCTTTCTTCAGCATCTGAAAGGTATTCTCTGTCTTCGCCGTCGAACACGCTACCAATGTCACGGATGAGGGACGTCACTTGCAAGTACATCCGGTTGAGGCTCGCATGCAATGGCATGTCTCCTGCATTCATCAAGCATTTGAGGTCAATCTGCTCATCACTTTCTTCAAAGATTTCAAAACCACGAGTACACCGAAGAAAACGGCGGATTTGCATTGAAGTCGTCTTTTTAAGGCTCTTATTAACGCGGATTGAGATGTTATCTGCCCCGGATATATAGGCGCCCATAAGGTGGTCGTGAAGACTGTTTTCGGGCAATAATTCTGCATCAAAAGAAACGTTATTCTCTTGAGCACCGCTCAAATTGAGTGGTGTAATTCGAAGTGCTCCGCTGGGCCTCCAATCGACGCGCAATGAATCGCGAGCCTTGAGTTCTTGCTCAAGAATCCACGGCTTTGGAAGACTGACTGTGAAGGTGCTACCACCTGTGCTCTGTAGTTTCCTTACTTCATGTTCCCCCGGTCCAAACGGCATAGTATCATTACAGCCGTCTAAATTGACCTATATAGAATATACATGATTTTGAATATATACTGAATTGAGGTGAGTAGAACCATGGAACCCATAACAATGGTCTTGATTGGATTAGCATTGATTGTTTGCGCCTACATGGCATGGAACATCGGTGCAAATGACGTAGCAAACGCAATGGGCACATCCGTTGGTTCACGAGCATTAACGCTCAAGCAAGCGGTAATCATAGCAGCGGTCTTCGAATTTAGCGGTGCTTTCTTCGCGGGAGATGCAGTCACTGATACAGTCCGAAAGGGTATTCTTTCGGTAGATTTCTCAGATCCAATGGTTGATGCGGCGTTCTCTCAGGACATCGCCTTTGGCTTCATTGCCGCCATGATGGCTGCAGCAACATGGCTTACAATTGCTACTCGATACGGCCTCCCAGTATCCACAACTCACTCCATTATTGGGGGAATTATTGGTGTTGGTTTGATTCTTGAAGTCAAGCATGACACGTCGCTCATTGACTGGGAAGTGGTCCAGAAAGTCGTGATGTCTTGGGTTGCAAGCCCACTGATGGGTGCTCTGCTCGCCTTCTTTTCCTATTACATCATCAAGAAAACAATTCTTGACTCCGAGAATCCAGTTGACCGGTCACAATGGTTGGCTCCAATTCTCGCTTTCCCGACGTTCTTCGTGCTTGGGCTCGCACTTCAATTCAAGGCGCTGAAAGGATTCTTCTCAAAAGCAGATTCAGAAAACTGGAAAATCGGTTTTATCAATCTTGAAAACAAATACGATTGGCTACCCGTCAAAGAGAACGGAGTGTTCAACCCATTTGCAGAGAATGCCTGGTTCCCAGTTAATTCGCTTATTCTCGCAGCTGTAATCGGAGCAATAGCAAGTTTCGGATTGTATTTGGTTCTTCGTCGAATCGATATCAATGAAGAAAAGCGAGGATTCCGTGGTGTCGAGCGAATTTTCGTCTGGTTGCAGATTATTACCGCTGCTTACGTCGCTTTCGCACACGGTGCAAACGACCGCTCAAACGCTATCGGTCCTATGGCTGCTGTTTGGCAAGTCCTCAGCAGCGATGGTGGTCAACTGATGGAAAAAGCACCTATTCCTGTTTGGCTGATTCTCTTAGGGTCTGCTGGAATCGCAATTGGTGTGATGACCTGGGGTTGGAGAGTTATGGAAACGATTGGTAAGAAAATCACTGACATCACACCAACCCGAGGCTTTGCTGCTGAATTCGGAGCAGCTACCACCATCCTCATCTTCTCTATGCCGTTCTTGGCAGTACCTGTCTCAACAACACACACGCTTGTCGGTGCTGTTGTAGGCGTAGGATTGGCCGGTGGTGCGAAGGCCGTTGACTTCCGAGTGTTCGGAAAGATTGCCGCCTCATGGGTTGCCAGCGTTCCTGCTGCCGCCTTTGGAGCAATCGTGCTGTTTGTCGCCTCTGGTGGAGATTCGCTGAACATGATCGTCTTGCTCCCTCTATCCTTCATCGCAGTTGGATTTGCTATCTGGAAGAGCAGTGGTGAAATCCATGTAGAAGATGCCCTGTCTGATGCAGGTGCTAGCGGTGAAGGAGCAAGCCACATAAACAGCGACACAACACCGTTTGAGTTGTTCCACGAACACGCTAAGGCTGTCGAGAAGACCGTTGAACACATGCTTGAAGCCGTAAACACCGCTTGCGACGGCGAGGATGCATCCGAAGCCATTGATGCGACAATTGCTGCTGAACTCGAGGCTGATAACGTCAAGACTGAAGTCCGACGCCTCGCTGGTGAAGACATTCGATTTGGTGTCCATGTGAGTTACGATGACTTCCTCTACATGGTCACTCGGCAAGACCGAATCGCAGATTATGCTCAAAATGTTGCGGAGCAGTTAGCATTCAGGCCCCTGTTTGATGATAAGGAAGCAAAAGAAAATCTCAAGGACATGGCGAACGCAGTAGCAGATACTGTCGCCAAGTACGAAGATGCTGTCGAAGCACTGCGCGACTACACCATCAGTGGAGAGACCAAAGCAGCGAAGACCAAACTCGCTGAACTCATTCGAGAAGTGAACCTCAAGGAACACGAAGCGGATGTTGTCGAAGCCAATGCTGCAGGCTATGTCTTCACGAATGGAGACGATGAACCCCTGGCTGCTATGCACATGTACCGCGTCTTGCAACGGCTTGACGATGTTGCAAACGCCTGTGAGAAGGCTGCTAATGCCTTCCTACCAATCCTCAAGCGTTGAGCGAGGCATTGATAGCGAAGAAGTTGGACGACCGCTTATCAGAGCCCCTTCCCGACCGTGTACAACACGACAGTGGAAATCGGACTAGGAGTGAGCCTCATGGCTGGAATGGACCTCGCATTAAAAGCAAAACTGCAGAAGCAACGTTACCATATCGTTGGTGAACACGGCGGCGTCAAAACATGCCACTGGACCAAAGAATCCCTTCTCCGTGACCGCCAGTGCTACAAGGGCAAATTCTACGGCGTTAAAAGTCACAATTGCATGCAAATGTCTCCAGTTGTCGACCAGTGCAATCTCGCATGCACCTACTGCTGGCGAGAGCCCCACATGGACACATTGGAACTCACCGACCAAGATCCCCTCGACCTGCTGTACGAGTCCGTTCGCGCCCAGCGCAGACTGTTGTCTGGGTTCGGAGGAAATCCAAAAGTGCCTCGGGAAAAGTGGCTGGACGCTCAAAATCCTAAGCACGTTGCCATCTCACTGAACGGTGAACCCACCCTTTACACACGCCTCTCTGAATACATGGATTTGTGCCACAAGCACGGCATGACAACCATGCTTGTTACCAACGGCACACTTCCAAAGGTTATCGAAAAATTGGATACCTTACCAACACAGCTCTATGTTTCCGTCGATGCTCCAAACAAGAAGGTCTTCGATGAAGTCTGTAAGCCAAAATGGAACAGCAATGCCTGGGATAAATTCTCAGAGACGTTGGATTTGTTGCCGTCTCTTGATACTCGAATTGTATGCAGGCACACGCTGATGAAAGGCATCAATATGTCCGATGAACACATCAAACAATTCGCTGCCCTTGACATGCGAGCAGACCCGGATTACATCGAAAACAAGGGCTATGTGTTCGTGGGACACAGCCGTGAAAACCTCGGTGTTGAAAACATGCCAAGCCATGAAGACATCATGGATTTCTCTGCCAAAATCGCACCTTTGACAGGTCGTAAGATTTTGTCTGATTCACGTCCAAGTCGAGTAGCGCTGGTCGGGCAAGAAATCTCACCAATTCCAATTCCCGAACCGACCATGTTCTTCCCCGATGATTTAGGAATCGCACCGTCTGTCAAGCATCTACAGATGGCGAACTGAACAGTGCTCGAATTGGCACTCAACAGTCGCTCAATGAGGCAATGATGTCTTTTCAAATCCTTGACAAAACGGGTCACTCAGTACTTGAAGGAAGAGGTGTACCAAGAACCAACAAGTTGAGTGCTGCCGCAATTGCATCGGATTCATCTCTCGTTGGAGAACGAATATCGGTAACGCAAAGGCACAACTCTTGATTTTTCCTCGATTGCGGTTCATCTGGGTTGTACACCAGTATACTTGTCACTTGACTCACGGACATTTGGGTATCGCCATCTTCGTCAGTACTTTCTGAGACGCGTTCGTGGCTGAGGATTTTAACAACATCGGAGAGAGGAATATGTTTGTGGGCCTCTGGAATTCCTTTCTCACTTTTCTCATGACGCAACTCAAGATGAGTTTCATGGATGAAAAGCCATTTATCGCCACGAAAATGTCGACTAAGCAAAAAGAGACCCCCGCCGCAAAAGGCAAGCGGCACCAAGATCATCAAAATCAAAATAGGGCCCTCCATAGGTTCTTGAGATGCTATGAAGAAAGGTACAAGAATTCCAACTGCAATGGAGATGATTCCTCCTAAGAGCGGCGGTGCTCTTTCAGCAACCATGCCGACTGAATCATCCGGCATAGTCATACGTGGGTTAGCATAAGTTGAACGTTCTAGGGTTTTGAAACGTTCTCTTAACGTTCCAATGTCTTCCTTTGTCGCTGCATCCCAGACGTTTTCTCCACTCATAAGATGAAGATATACCGACATGTGGTATGAAGATGATGCCGTCATTGGATGAAAACAACTGGCTCATTGCCCTTTTCCCATTGTTGGAATTTCTTCATACATGCAGCGAATGCCTCGCTTTCAAGGTTCTCTGAGAGCCACGAATGTATGTTGCTCCACGATTGAACATCAAACCATTCCCTGTCGTGATTCGCAAATTGACGGACAAAAGGAAACAATGCATCGCTAAGCGGTTCGCTCATCGAGGGTGCCTCGCCAAGGCGAGCATCCAAATCAGAAAGGTAAGACGAGGCAGCGGTTCGCTGTTCGATTTCATCCACCTTCTCGTACCGATTCGGATATTTGTAGCGATCTAAATGGAATTTAAACTCCTCATCGTTGCGTGAAATCCAATGCTTCTCCTCTCCAGAAAGCGTCCAATCAAGTACATGTTGCATAATCTCAAGGCTCTCTTCAATGACCGTACCATTCTCCAGAACGAGTATTGGAACCGTGCCCTTAGGCGAGACTTCCATCATGTGAGGTGGCCTATCTCTCAATACAACTTCACGAAGTTCAACCTGGTATTCCTTTCGAACGATGGACATGCGAGCACGCATGGCGTAAGGGCATCTTCGGAACGAATAGAGTAGAGGATATGCCATCCTGTGGCCTCCTTTATTACTCAGGCGGAATCGGTGGAGTGTAACCACCGTTCACGGCTTCTTGGACAATACTCATATCTGAATCGACCATCATTTGGACCAATTCCTCAAAGGAAGTTCCTGGCACCCAACCAAGTTCTTTCTCTGCAAGAGCAGGATCTCCAATCAGCAAGTCGACTTCTGCTGGTCGGAAGAACTTGGGGTTGGTGCGAACCCGAACGTTATCGTTTTGATCGGTTGCGATGGTATCAACACCTTCACCAGACCAAACAAGGTTCATGCCAACGTGAGAGAAAGCGAGTGTAATCATGTCACGAACACTGTGTGTTCGGCCGGTTGCTACGACATAGTCGCCAGGAGTATCTTGTTGCAGCATTCGCCATTGCATCTCAACGTAGTCCCCTGCAAATCCCCAATCGCGCTTAGCATCGACGTTTCCAATCCATAGGCACTCATCAAAGCCTTGAGAGATTCGAGCAGCCGTCATTGTTACCTTTCGCGTAACAAATTCCAGTCCACGCCGAGGGCTTTCGTGGTTGAAAAGAATGCCAGTGCATGCAAACATGTCGTAGGATTCTCGATAGTTACGGGTGATTTCGAAAGCGAATACTTTGGCACAACCGTACGGTGAGCGTGGGTGGAATGGAGTTGCTTCGGTTTGAGGGACATCGCGAACCTTGCCGTATTGTTCAGATGAACCGGCTTGGTAGAAACGGCACTCGGGAGCATGCTTGCGAATTGCTTCAAGGCATCGCAGAGCACCCAGACCAGTAATATCTGCTGTCATCATTGGTGAGCGCCATGATTCAGGAACAAAGGACATTGCTCCGAGATTGTAGAACTCATCAGGTTGAGCCCGAGAAACAGCGTTGTCAATGGAATTTTGATCGGCGAGGTCACCGTTGACAAGATGGAAATTCTCGTTCTCCATCAAGTGGTTGATGAGACTGCGGCCGGAAGTTGGTTGAGATACTCGACGGACCAATCCATAGACTGCATACCCCTTCTCAAGAAGTAATTCGGCAAGATAGGAACCGTCCTGACCTGTAACGCCGGTAATCATTGCTGTCTTGCCGTTCATGTACCTCCGTTAGCGCCTCCCTTTTTCAATCGTCGCGTAGGATTGTGTGTAAAAAGAGAACATAGCGTGAGAGATGTGGGTATAGTTGACCGGTTGGGGTTTTTTGACGTACTTTGTGTCTGTTGTTTTGGTTGGTGGACACCTCGGTTCTAAGAACGGAGTTAAAATCGCCAATGAAAGAACAAGAAAATATCTCTTGGTCGTGGTATTCTTATCCCAAGATTAAACAGAACGGTTCGCAATAATTGTGATTATTCCTCTTCAAAATACTTCGTGAACGATTCGAATAATTTCCTTGCCTGGGTTTCTGGCGTTAGATCGATTTTTTGGATGTGTTCTCGGCCAGCCTTCGACCATTCCTTTCGGTTTTTATGCCCTTCATCGATTGCTGAAATCCAATCATCTCCTTCATCCATTAAGCGTCCTGTTTTTCCATCAACGACGGTTTCTCTGAATCCTCCTTGATTCGAAACTATAACTGGGCAATCGACGAAATACGCCTCTGGCGGAGTTAAGCCAAATGGTTCGTTGATGGCATTACTAACCATTGCCTTAGCATTTCTCATCAATGCTCGAATGGTCGCTTGAGATACTCTTGGCAGGGCTTTTAATTCAACGTTCATTTTTCTGGCGTGCTCCTTGTGTTTTTCATTGACCCCGCCACCGAGTTGGACAATTTGCAAATTAGAATTGCTAAGTTTTGCGATCGTTTCCCATAGCCCTTTTGCAAAAATCGCTTGCCCAATGGTGATTACGTACTTGTTTTTGATAAGGTCAAATTCTTTTTTTACAGACTCCCAGTTTTCGTCTTTTGTTGGTTTTATTGGCCAAAGTTTTGTATTTATGCTGGGATAAAGAAAGTTTGATTCGATATCGTAAACTTGTTTGATTCGATCACATGTGTTTTTTGAATTCCCACTCACCTCGCCTCTCTTGGAAGCGAGTGTTACTAATTTTTCATCTATTTTTCTCTGTTTTGACAAAAGGAAATTTGTTAATTTGAGGTTTTGTTTGGGTGTTCCGTCGACATCAAAGTGGAGGTCGTTGCTGTGTAAACCTCGGTTTGGTTCAAGCATGTGTGTATGAATGGGAATGTTGTTCGGTATCAGTGGAAGGATTTCTAAAGAGGCCATTCCGGTTGTTATGTTTACTGCATCAATATTAGAAAACAATGTGTTCAATCCAACTCCTTGTCTTGTTAAAGAAAGCATAGAGTGCCATTTTTTAGATGCGTTTCGCGACGACTTTGCAAATATTTCTGAAAAGGTTCCACGCGAGTAAGACCAATTACTTACTGGAGAAAAGAGTGGTATTTTCAATTCATTTAATTTCTCTGTGAGTTCTTTATTGGGATGTAATGTGGCAAAACTTAAGTCGAAATATTTGGACAAAGCTTCGAGATTATTTATCAAATCTCTTTCACCTCCACCGAAGTGCTCAAAAGAACCTTTCACGAGTAAAAGGCGCTTCCTTTGAAGGTTAGCCATGTGTCATGTGAGAGGGGTGGTTGCTATAATGTTGAGCCGTTACAGTAGAATTAATTTCTAATTCGAAGTGAATATAATTCCATCCTCGCCGATGTTTGAGTCATACATTTTCTGTAGCACCGTCTTGACCTCTGAAATGTTGTGTTCTTGTTTATTGTCTGGTAGTTTAAATTTGGTAAAATGACCTGGTAAAACTGAGAGGAATGTTTCAACATCGATGTCTGCGACGTTCTTGAGGTGATGTGGTAGGAATTCAACAACCAATGTTTTGCAATTGGATAGAATATCCTTCATACCTTTCATTGCAAAGTACTCAGACCCCTCTATGTCCAGCAGAATGAGATCATAATCATGTTGAGGTAAATAATCATCAAGTCTGTGGGATTCCAATTCAATAATTTCTGGGTTATCAAAATCATAGAGGAAACTGCTCTTTTTGGGTTTCCTCTTGCTTCCACCTGAGTTTACAGTGTTGAGTAGAAACTCTACTTTTTCGTGAGAGTCATTCGCAAAAATATTGTGAGGTGTTATGTTTTTGGTATTGTTAAGTTGGAGATTTATTTCGAGTAATTCGAAGGTGTTCGGATTTGCTTCAATCGCTGTTATTTCCTTACAATGTTTTGAAAGTGGTATTGCTAACGAGCCAATGTGCGTTCCAACAATCAAAACTTTTGAATTAGCATTGATGAATGTCTTTAGTCGTTCCAATTCTTCGAGGCCAAATCCTCCTGAACGTAACTTTTGGCCTACTTCAAGGTCCTCTGGTTCAACTGCAAATAAGCCGTTTTCACTGTTCGTAATGATGGCTTTGATATTATTGCCGAGTTTCTTTCTAAGACGCTTTGATTTTATTCTCTTAAAACCAAGATTAAGGCGCCAATAAAACGCTCTAAGCATGTCAAATCCTCAGTTGAACTTCATGGTGTGCTCACGCTCTGAGCAAGAGCACTTGCCATGTATTTCCCTCCTCGTTTTTGCTATTTAACTCTGTTCTCTCTTATGCACTTGAAAGGACAGAGAAAGCATCGAGTATTCCAACGGCCGCAGCACCCATTACAACAGGTCCTTTCCAACCCGTTGATGGCTGTTGTTCCGCTCGGAATGGCCTCCCAAATGGGCTGACTGCCTTCCATTGACCCAACCGAGCGTCTTTGTAAATTAGAACGAGCATCTGACGAGGAATTTTTCATCGCCGATGTGTGAATTGATGCATTGCCCCGTATGTTGTCAACATGAGAGTATATATCCAGTAGAACACTTGAATCAACATGGAAGAAGACTTACCGCAAAAATCACTGTTAATCATTGGTGCTGGAGGCATCGGAACAACCGTTGTTGACCTGCTTGTCCCCGCACTTGAACGCATTCAACTCGGTGCCCAAATCACCTTGATGGATGGCGATACTGTAGAAGCCTCAAACCTCGGACACCAAAATTACAGCGCAACAGATATCGGAGCATTCAAAGTGGATGCTCTCGCTGAAAAATGGTCCACTGCTGAAGGCTTACAGATTCATTCCGTTACAGACAACTTGAGAGAGCACAAGCAGCTTGATGGATATGATTTGGTAATTGTATGCGTTGATAGGCCGGAACCAAGACGTTTGGTTCACGCTCTTGACGTGCCTTGGATTGACCTACGATGCTCTGGTGATGGCTGGATGGTATTCACTTCAGATTCCGATTCAAACTTAGTGGCTCAAATGACGCCTGACCACGAACCGATGAGTTGTCAAGTGGAGGGAGCGCTCGATGCAGGAAATCTCGAATTTGGATTTTCCATCGCCGGGACGTTCGGTGCCCAGTGGATTCTGCAACAATTGAGAGAAAGACGTGCGCCGTTGCAATCGATTGGAAGCCTCACGTACGGGAGTTTCGAATTCCCGAAGGTCAGCAGTCCTTCTATGGAGGTGAATGCATGATCTTTATTCCTGGACTTGAGCAACTCAATGTCGATGAAGATATGTGGTCACATGTAACTGAAATGGCTCAACAACGACGGGTTGATGACGAAGTCCTGCTCGATGTACAGCATCGTGCAGCACAGAGCGGACGATGGGATGTTGTCTATGCAATATCCGTTCTCGCAGGCCTTGAGACATCGGTGCTTATCGATGCAGAGAATGTCATTTCAATCGATTGGGGCACCTCGGGTTTCGTCCAACTTTCACCACCGGTTGGCTGCGTTGCACCGTTCAAACTCTGGGTGCATACACACCCGGGATTCAGTGCGTATTGGTCCGGGACAGATACACGAAGCCTTTCAATCGGAGTGGGCATCGTTGAGAAAGCAATGGTTCTCGGTTCACCAGGAGTCAAGTGTGCTCACAACGCCACCATGCTTCCGTTGACTGAAGACACGGCAAGAATTGCATCCAACGGGCCGTTAAATGATTGGTCGGATGAAGAAATAATTTCCTGGGAAGATTGGTATGGAAGCAACCTCAACACCGAAGAGGTGAGAGCATGAGTGGTATCCGAAAGCCAAAGGACGACGCTGAGGAAATCAAAGCACGTATTGCGATTGCTCAAGGAAAAGGAACCTCACTGGAAGACTTCATCGAAAACATTACTGGTGTAAAACCAGAAGAAGAATTCGTTCAAGCAGTCAAGAATCGAATCGAACTTGCTCACAAGCAGGAAGAAACACTGGACATCGTGGCGCTCATCAAACAAATGGAAGAGCTTCAAAACCAATGGGCTTAGCTAGGAGTTTGAGTACGACGGTTTTCGACCTTCGATGAGTGCAGACAAACCTTCGAGAGAATCAGCAGTTGAGAAAATATCAGTCAACTGGTCAAGTTCCATCTGAAGCCCAGCAGTCAATTCGGTTGTCGAAGTGGCGTCAATCAAATCACTGGCCATCTTCAAAGCGATTGGTGCGGTTCGAGAGAGAGATTTCAATTGACGTGAAACTCTTTTTTCCTCGGAATCAAACCCTTCTGGGCATGTTCCGTTCATGATGGATGCCATGTTCGCATCGCTGTAAAACGAGGCAGCAAAAGCGGCTGCTGGGCTGGAAGGGTTGGTAGGTGCGCCAGGGTATTTGTTGTCCGGTTTACCGGCCGAAGCCAATTCTGCAACGCATGAATCAACTGAAGCCACATCGACCAAGTGTGTGAGAAGACCAAGGTCGTATCCAGTCTGCGCATCCATGAAATTACCAGCGAGAACAGACCAGCGCGCAGCAGGAATACCGCAAATACGTGCAGGCCGTTGTGTACCGCCCAATCCAGGGTAAATACCGATGGAGGTTTCAGGGAAACGGAACTGTGTACGTCGGGTACCAATACGATAGTCGCAAGCAAGAGCCAATTCCAAACCACCGCCAAGAGCAAGACCCGTGGTCAATGCAACAGTGGTCTTCTTTGATGATTCCAGTTTGTTGAGCATGGTGTGTCCATCAGCGGTGAACGTAACAATGTCAGGGATTGATTCCGCTCTAATTTTATCAACGAAGAACTTGACATCTGCACCTGCAACAAATGCCTTGCCAGCACCATCGATTACAATGGTGTGAACTTCTGCATTTGCATTGACGAGGTCAAGAGCATCGTTCAGTTGTCCAACGACCGTTTCATTGAGCGCATTCATGGCTTCGGGTCGATTGATGGTAAGCGTAGCAACTCCAGATTCGATGCTAACATCGACGTATGAAAAGTTCCATCCTTGATTCGCTTGCGCTTGCTTGGAAAAGTATTCAGGAACGGACCACGAACGCTCAGGGTCACTTTCAGCACTCAAATCAGCGTAGGCTTGTGCCATGCGATGTGCTTCTTGAACCCCAACACGGTTCATCATCTCAAAAGGTCCTCGCGCCCAGCGTAGGCCAACCTTAGCGCCTCGGTCCACATCTTCCATCGAACAAACGCCCTCTTCCACAATTTGTGCCGCTACGCCAAAGACGACGCCATAGAGTCGCTCTGCGACTGCAGCGTATTGTTCAGGAGAGTAGGTTTGATCGCCAGATACGTCCCAGTGCTCATTCGCTTCGATGAGGTCTCGTAAGTTTTGAGCACCGTTGTAGCGAGGAGTGTGGAGTTGTTCAGCAAGGTAATCCGTAGAGTGCAGAGCAATCGGTGGGCCTGTGAGGTTCATGAGGCCAAAGGGTCCCAACCCAATTCGGAACGCTTTGCATGCTGCTGCATCAATTTGTGCAGCAGTAGCAACGCCCTCTTCAAGCAGTAAACATGCTTCATTGAGCCACGGAACAAAGAACCGGTTGACTACAAACCCTGGTCGGTCGCCACAAACAATGACCACTTTACCGAGCATCTTACAGTATTGAACGACCTTTTCGACTGTTTCAGCGCTTGATGCCTCAGCTGGAATTACCTCGACCAATCGGTTCTTTGCCGGGTGATAAAAGAAGTGCAATCCAACGAATCGGTCCGCTCGACCCGTTGCTTCAGCAAGGGCATTCACGGAAAGCGATGACGTGTTGGAGGCAAGGATTGTTTCGGGCCCACATGCAGAGTCCAAGGTGTTGAAAACTGCTGTTTTAATGTCAAAATCTTCGAAAACTGCCTCGATAACGAGGTCGGTGTTTACGGCTGTGTTTTCTACGCCAACAACTCCCGTAATTCGACCTTGGATCGCCTCTACTTGAGCCGGCGAAAAAATGCGACGTTCTACTGCCTCAGAGAGGAAATCACGAATGATGCCTTGCCCGCGGTCGACCCACTGCTGTTCTCTGTCAACCATCTGGACGTCGAATTCTTCCTGAGCCGTTTTCTGAGCGATACCGGAACCCATGTTCCCCGCACCGACGATTGCTACACGCTGAATAGGTTGCATGGCAGTGCCAGCAAAACGCCACCCATGAATACTCCGCTCAGAAGTTCTCACTGTTCTGTGGTGCAGCGAGACCAATATGTAGGGGTATAGATTAAAAAAATAGAATCGCACGAGTCACCTGTGGAACAAGAAACGCATGCTGCTCAATATCAAGAAAAAGGAGAGTATCCTTTTATTGAAAAAGTATTCATTTCCATTTTCCTTATTCCTCTATTGGTATTTTCCATCGTGTTCCCTTTGACATCACTTGCGGATGTGATTCAAACTGGGAGACGAGAAATGGTTCTTGGCATTTTAGGTACCATCTGTATTGGTCCGTTTTACGCCGTCATACCCTACCTCATTTTCAGAACTCAACGTGGACTGTTACGCATTTATGTGATTCAAATCGATAAAGACCGTGACACATTGGTACTTCGCTCCACCTTTTTTGACAAAATCGATCAAACTTTTGAACACAAATTGTCCGAAGTGAAGAAGGTGAAAATGAGTATCGCCGAAGATACCGGCGATGGAAGAGGTTCGGGAGGTTCAAGTGGGATATGGATTCAAGGTAGCACTTTGTGGGGTGAAGATTGGGAACTTGAAATCACAGTATTCCATAAAAACTCCAAAGAAAAGGGGTGGAGGAATAAATTTCAAGATACTGTTCAAAGATTTGTCACTGTTCTCGGAGTGGAAGAAGATCCAGAACAGATACTGGCCTCATGATGTGAACTGCAGTGTATCGTTTTCTTCGGTAGCACCAGTGCTGGGAAAGGGTTAAGAATACGCGAATTAGCCCTTTGAATCAACAACGTTGGTCAGGTGCATGAAGATTCCCAATGTGAAATCCTACCTCCGAAATCATCTAACCAGCATTCTGCTGCTGTTGAGAGCATTTCGTCTCGGATTGAGAAACCGTTTCGCTTCATCCACCATCCTCGACCCTGCAGGCCCTACCATCTCAATGACAACGTACGGACTACGCTTGAAAGACGTCCATATCGTCATTGAAACCATTGCAAAGGGAACGGTTCGCCCTTCTCGGTTAATGCTTTATTTGGACGTAGAGGAGGATGTTTTGCATCCCAATAAGGCCCTGGAACGGTTGAAGAAACGCGGGTTAGAAATCCATCTGGCTGAAAATCTTGGCCCGCACACGAAGGTACAGTGGTGGATTCAAAACGCTCCGGATTTTTCTCGCCCACACATTATTGTTGACGACGATATCTTTTACCCAAAATGGTGGCTGAAGCGCATGCTTGAAGCAGCAAAACAAGAACCAACATCGATCATGGCCTACCGTGCTCACAGAATCGTTCTTACCGATGACAAAAAAGGGCTCACGCCGTATACATCCTGGCCTCCAGCGATAAAAGGACCGAGCCTCCTGAATTTGGCCACCGGTTGTTCAGGAGTCTTGCTTCCGCATGGCGAATAATGATGTCCTTCTTCTGCTGAATGGGAGTCTTCTCCGGCAGCAGTAGTGGACCTCAACATCTCTGGGGTTGCTTCGCCTTCTCCTGCAGTTGAATGCGAATCTTCAACTGGTACTGGCTCGGAATCTGACATAACTTCCGCGTCAGGAGCGAGTGTGGAATCTGTCGGCGCGTCAGCAGCTATGCGGGCTTCACCAATTCCACCCACGACATAGGCAATACCCGTTGGGTTGATGACTTCAGCACTTGGCTCAACCCACTTTTTAAAGTTCTCAAACTTTTCGCCGAATGGCAGAGCATTCAGGAAGCCAGAGCTCAGTGCAAGCGTGGCCAAAATAATCAATGGAGCAGTGATGAGCCAGCCAGATTCATGTGGTCCGTGTGATGCATGAGCATCGTGTGAATCATGAGTGTCATGACCATGATCTGCGTGGTCGTCATGCGCAGCATACGAGTCGTGGCTCTCTTCTTCATGATGTTCACCAGCAGATGCCCCACGTGGCTGACCAAAGAAGGTGAGGTACGTTGCGCGCGTCATGTACGCAGCTGTGAGGAATGCACCAGTTAGCCCGACAATCATGAACACGTTGTAGCCATTGTGGCCAACGTTGTCGATGATTTCATCTTTCGAGAAAAAGCCAGAGAATGGGAACACTCCACAGAGAGCAAGAGTCGAAATAATCCACGTACCGAAAGTTATTGGCATGAACTTGCGAAGACCGCCCATGTCTTTCTTCATCTCGAACGAGTGATGAGATGAACTGTGGCTGATTGATCCGGCACCAAGGAACAAGCACGCCTTGAAGAATGCGTGCGTGAAGATGTGGAAGACAGCTGGCAACCATGCCCCGGCGCCAAGGCCCATCATCATGTAGCCAAGTTGGCTGACTGTTGAGTAGGCAAGAACCTTCTTGATGTCTGTCTGCACAAATGCAAGCAATGCAGCAATAACGATCGTGATACCACCGATGACGACGATGAAGTTGGCGCTACCACCAAGGATGTCCATGCCTTTGAAGAACACGGGGTACAAACGAGCAACGAGGAACACACCAGCAACAACCATGGTGGATGAATGCAGAAGTGAACTAACAGGAGTTGGGCCAGCCATTGCATCTGGCAACCACGTGTGTAGCGGGAACTGACCGCTCTTACCGATGGCAGCAATAAACAGTGCTATCGCACCCATTGTGATTGCTGCATTGCCAGGGTTGCCGGACAATGCCCACGATGACAAACCTCGAATTGAGAAACCAGACACGCCAAGAGTCTTGGTAGTCCATTCATTTGCTGAGAAGAAAAGGATGGCTGTACCAGTGAGAAGGCCAATGTCACCAGTACGTGTGGTGAAGAACGCTTTCAATGCGGCGCGGCTATTTGCGCCATCTTCCCACCAGTGGCCAATGAGCATGAAGCTGCACAGACCCAT
>ERZ767114.195-NODE-195-length-41539-cov-84.759008_pt1 | contig 41539 bp, 39 predicted proteins | sample MGYA00374952_ERZ767114 | MGnify/ENA primary metagenome ERZ767114 (study PRJEB28939, sample SAMN06267156) | marine metagenome | isolation source: Columbia River Estuary | place: USA:Columbia River Estuary, USA | collected 2012-05-05 ... | reverse complement strand
GTCATTGCACCGCATGAAATTCGAGGTCGTTTTCTAATACCCCTTCGTCATTACGTTTGAAAAACTGCCATGCCTTGGTCAAAATCGTTTTGGCGATCTCAACGGGTGAATGGTCTTCGATAGTTTCGTATGGAATGTAGATGTCTTTGGGGTGTAGTTCTGTGATGTTGCAATTGAATTCGAGGCGTTCGCTTTGCTTGTTGTTGCGGAAGGTAACGTCGGAATATTTCACATGTAAAGCACTGGTTACCACGTGCTTCATGCGGTCCATCTGTTGCGCATCGAGATTGTTAATGTCTATATTCATTGCACTTCTCCTAATCAACTTCGGGAAATAGTCAGAGACAAAGATCACAATACACTTACAGTTATCACGGGTTTATATATCTGTAAACCTTTGGTGCGTCGAAATTGACCTAGACACACAAATGCACCAACTAAATCTGGTAGCACTTTACAAATTAGCCTAGTGGGTCTACGCCACTATAATGCTGACAAAGCAATGCTGACAATGCGCTTTTACAGGACCAAAAAAAGCACCCATTTGGATGCTTTTTGCCTTGAAAATGAAAAGCTGTTTTGGCTATTTACGCGCTGGCATTTCATCAAAAGTCGGCAGCTCTGATGCATCTACATGCCAGGGTGCACGTGAACCAAAATACACGTTCGACAAGGGCTTGATACCTGGATCGTCATCTAGGGTACCCGCAGGCACTATGACAGCCTTACCACTTCGAGATGCCCACGGCAGATTAGAGCCGCATTGGCTGCAAAAGCAGGTTGAAAAATATTTTGCGTCTGGGGCTTCAAATCGTTTTACCAACTCGCGTCCAGAGGTCCATGAAATCTGCTCAGGGGATACGAAAAGATTGGACGCGTGCATAGCGCCTGTCACTTTTCTACAACGTGAACAATGACAGTTATGAAAAATGCCGATATTGCCTGTGAGCTCGAAGGTCACTGACCCGCATAAACATTTTCCGTGAACCACTGTGTCGCTCATATTTGATCCTCTTTTGTTTGCCGATTCTGTAAAACCCAATTTTTCTTCCTGTGTGAACCACCAAGTACCGCGCTAACGTGAGGCAACGGCCCTTGTAGTTGCTCGGTTTATGTCACTGGCTACACCAGCAATGCCGCGTGGAGGTCTAGACACTGTTATAGTCAAGGTGCCTATATATAGCGCCTAAATCAACCAATTATTCCAAAAAATCCATACCCCCACCGTCGCCACACCTATTCCAATGCCCCAAATCCAGTCTCTATGATAGATCGATTGGGCTGCGCCATAGGATGACAATATCAACACAGCATCGCCCTACCTACCCGCGATCAGTTAAGGCAATGCCCGTTGCTACTGATCCAACGCCACTGACCACCAACTGCGTACGCGGTGATCATCCTGATTGTCTGTTAAAGCCCATGCGCTTCACACTATTGCTGCAAACTACTGCTGCAAACTACTGCTGCAAACTACAGGCAAAGAATGACACCCAGTGATGGTTTCACTCTAGGCTTCCGGCTATGACTTCAATCTATGACGTCAACTGCTCAGGTTGGCTTGTAGTCAGTAGGCACATTGTCGACTGATAGGGATTGGCGATGCCTATGTTCAGGTTTACACTCAATAAAACCATTATCAGGAGTTATTGCCATGAAGCTGTATGAGTACTGGCGGTCATCCGCCTCATTTAGGGTGCGTATTGGCTTAAATTTAAAGCAGCAATCTTATGAAAGCGTGCCTATCGACCTGAGATTGAACGAGCAGAGTGGTGAATTCACTGACATCAACATAGCCGGTTTGGTGCCTGCCTTGCGCGTCGGTGACGACATTATGAGCCAGTCGGTGGCGATATTAAACTATTTAGACCGCACCGTTCCAGAACCGCCACTATACCCTGCTGACCCCATTGAACGCGCGCAAGTAGAAGCCCTGGTATTGGATATTGCCTGCGACATACATCCACTGAATAACCTCAGGGTACTGGGATATTTGAAAACAGAATTTGCGGCTGACCCAGAAACGGTGAATCGTTGGTATCACCATTGGCTTGAGATTGGATTCGATAGTTTAGAGCATCGGGCAATGGCGTTTAAGGGCGGTGATTGGTTTTATCACGACACCCTCTCTATGGCCGATGTCATGCTGGTGCCACAGGTATTGAATGCCTTACGCTATGAATTTGATATGACGCCCTACCCGCAGTTAATGCATATTTATGAACAGGCTATCACGCACCCCGCTTTTGCCGATGCCATGCCGCGCAATGCATAACCGCCGCTAGGGCTGATAGTCTGCGATCGCGATTGCTGGTGGCGTCTGATTGATGACATCAGCGAGCGCCTTACCTGAGCCTGCGGCCATACTCCAGCCCAAATGCCCGTGACCAGTATTCACAAAGCAGTTAGGCACTGTGGTTTTGCCGATTATCGGCACCCCTGTAGCAGAGACGGGTCTCAAACCAGCCCAGGGTTCGGCAGCGGCTTCGTCATAATGCGCCATAAACTCTGGATAAATTTGCGCCATTAAACGCTTCACGTTTTCAATTCGGTGCGGGTTTATCTCGGTATCGAAACCGCTAAACTCGGCCGTACCTGCCACCCTCAGGCGATCACCTAACGGCGTTACCACCGCATGTAACGCATCGTCTATCACTGGCATTTTTGGACCCGCCTGCCAGTTGCCAATGGGTACGGTTAACGAGTAGCCCTTGCATGGACGCACCGGCAATCGCACGCCCAACTTAGCTGCTAAGGCAACACTATAGCTGCCAGCTGCGATCACAACAGCGTCGGCGGCAACGGCACCTGCATCGGTCAATACCGCAGACACTCCGTGACTGGCCTGTTCAAACCCTGTCACGCTTGTATCGAATTGGAATGTGACACCGAGCGCTTTTGCCGACTGAGCGAGCCTTTGGCAAAATAGATGGGCATCACCAAAGCCATCATCAGGACAAAATAACGCACCGACTAACTTGTTACGGATCGGCACTAATGCGGGTTCTATTTCACAGGCGCGATGTTGGTCAACAACCTCAAAACCCACTGATTGGTCTTTTAAAATGCCAGACAGCGCAATCATGTGGTCCATCGTGGCCTGATCACGTGCGACCTTCAGCGTTCCACGGCCACCCTCAAGCGCCTTCAGTGATAAGTCTGCAGCGAGACTGTCCATAACGGTGAGGTTGTATTGCGCCAAGCGGACGTTGCGTGCCATGTTGCGGGAAAATTTGACTTGTCTTGATTCGGACAAAAACTGCAGGCCCCACACCGCAAGTGAGGGTAGCGCTTTAGGCCGCAATAACACCGGTGAATCTTCTCGCCCTAACCAACTGAGCATTTTGGATGCAACGCCCGGGGCATTCCAAGGATCAGACAAGCTGGGGGTAAGCAGGCCACCGTTTGCAAAACTGGTTTCAAGGGCAGGCCCCGACTGGCGTTCAATAACCACCACGTCATGTTGTGATTTCGCCAAAAAATAGGCCGTTGATAGGCCTATCAATCCGCTTCCCACCACCACAATTTTCATCGATACATCCTTCTATGACCACGCCAAACCATCAGCTTACAACCTTGAGGGTTTTGTAGGTACGCCGTCTTTAGTCGTAAACCACAGGCTTACGGCTCTTCGCGCTCACCATTGGCATGCAAAGCAAATCTGCCTACGGCGCCATGGGTTTGATCCGATTTTGGCCAAGGCCAACCACCAAACTGGGTGCGGTTATAATCTTGAAAGGTAGACTGAAGCTCTTGTTGCGTATTCATAACAAAGGGGCCGTATTGTGCTACCGGCTCACCAATGGGTCGGCCCTGTAGCATCAACAAATAGCCCTTTTTATTGCCATTACTTAACGTCACATCGACATCGGGCGCAACTTCAATCAAATGCATGGGGTCAATGCGCTGCCCATTGAGTGTCAATTGCTCACCATCATAGAAATACAGGGTTCTATTGATACCGCGATCCTCTTTAGGCAGGGTCCACACGGCATTCGCATCCAACTCAATAATCCAAATGGCAACCTTGTTGTCTGAATCCCCTGCCCAAGAATCTGGTGGTGGACTCACTGGTTGCGCGCCTCCCAAGGGGCCAGCCACCAACCTTACCGCGATGTTATTACCCTGTGGGTCTTGCTCTTTATGCCAGGGTGTATCCTTTGCCCACAACATGGCGAAATGGGGTTTAACCATTTTGCTTTTAGACGGCAAGTTAAGCCAAATTTGAAACAGCTCCATGTGATTGGGCTTGTCATCGTGAATCATAGGGAACATTTCAGAATGCTGTACGCCACTGCCTGCGGTCATCCATTGGGTATCACCGTCGCCATATCGGCCCGCCGCTTTTAAAGAATCTGCGTGATCAACGGTGCCTTTGGTCACCAAGGTGACCGTCTCGAAACCGCGGTGCGGATGCGCCGGAAACCCAGGAATGCGCTGCCCGTGATACATACGCCAACCATCCTTTATGTCGAAATCCTGGCCAATATTACGGCCAGCAAGCGACGCATCCGGTCCCAATTTGCCATTACCTTTCGGGAATAAGTCATAGTGATAAGCGCAGAATAAAAAGGGATCTCTGGTTTGCCAGATAAAATCGAGCGGTGCGACGCGTTTTATTGCCTTATCCATAATGGACTCCAATGATTGTTCCCAAGTTCACTAGGTTATACGATTTATCGTCGGCTGAGTATGCAGCCCCTTTGTATGGTTTACGTAAAACCCCCTCTGGGTTCAGAAAAACGCCCTGAATACCCATGGCCGATTCGATGCTGATGGGTCACAGTGCAGACCCGTATGAAGGCACAATATGAATGCCCACCTTGTGCATATCGACTGGCATTACGACTGGCATCACAGCCGTCATCACAGATGTCATCACTGCGCTAGATCGCCCTATCAATCACGGATGACGCACGATGCGTTATCGGCAGGCACATCTTATTGTCCTTATGACCTAATCATGTCATTAAGACCTATTTTATTGGTGTCAAAATGACAACACTTGCTGCAAACCGCCATAAAATAGCGGTAATGTGTTGGCATGGTTATTGAGTGTAATTAAGCGTATCCGAATTTTTGAGATTACTAACTACTCGAATTACACACAAGGTGACATAAATATGAACAGAACAGTGATATTGGCAGTTGTCGGCACACTCACCCTGGGCATCTCTGCAGCACAGGCTGATATCCCATCCAATGCCGCACAATATAAGCATGTGGTTCAAGAAATGGTACCGCCACCGTTTTTACCTAAGCACGAACAAGTGGTCACTGGAGACCCTGTGGTGGTAGAGGTCAACCTAGACATCATCGAAAAAGAATCCATCATCGACAACATCGGCACGGTCGCGCAAACCATGACGTTTAATGGCACAGTGCCTGGCCCAATGATCGTTGTGCACGAAGGCGACTATGTCCAACTCAAGGTCACCAGTGTTAAGAGTAACAAGCTGGTACACAATATCGACTTACATGCAGTCACTGGCGCCCTAGGCGGCGGTGAATTTACCATGGTAGCGCCAGGACAAGAGGCGATTATTCGCTTTAAGGCCACGAAGGCTGGCGTATTTGTCTATCACTGCGCTCCTGGTGGCGTCATGATTCCCTACCACGTGGTGTCCGGCATGAACGGTGCCATTATGGTCCTACCGAGAGATGGCTTAAAAGACAACAAAGGCAAATCACTGACTTATGATCGCGCCTATTACATCGGCGAGCAGGACTTTTATATTCCTAAAACTGAAGACGGCCATTACAAGCAATATGCTTCACCGTCGTTTGCGATGGTCGACACCATGAAAGTGATGGCGACTAATAACCCGAGCCATGTGGTATTCAATGGTGCTGAAGGTGCCCTAACGGGTGCCAATGCAATGACGGCCAGCGTCGGTGACAAGGTGTTGTTTATTCATTCTCAAGCCAATCGCGATACACGTCCGCATTTGATCGGTGGTCACGGCGACTACGTTTGGGCGGGCGGCAGCTTTAATGATGCACCGCAGACCAATCTAGAAACCTGGTCAATTGCTGGCGGTGCGGCGGGTGCTATGATGTATGAATTCAAACAGCCTGGCCTCTATGCCTATGTTAACCACAACCTCATCGATGCAGCAATGAAGGGTGCCGCGGCTCACGTTCAGGTACGTGGCGAGTGGAATAACGACCTCCTCGAGCAAATCGAGAAGCCCACTCCATACTAATCGACCGCACTTAAAAAGCCGACAACCTCAAGGGCGTCGGCTTTTTTTATAGGGCGCGATAAATCAATCAGGCTTTACTTAATGCCCAAGCGTTTTAATAGTCGATAGAAATTACTGCTGTTAAGTCCCAGGCCTCGCGCGGTCGCCGCCAAATTCTGGTGGTTATCGATAATCCGTTGCTCGACAAAGGCTTTCTGATACTGATCCAACGCGTCTTTCATGGTCTGGTCAGATCCGCTTACGTCTTTGTCCGTCAGGGTAACCGGCTGATGGCGGTGTCTTTCAACTAGGATGCTATCTAATCGAAAATCCAAATGACTGGCGGTAATGGTTACCCAGGGCGCCTCTCTGCCCTGCTCTGAGATAGCCCTCATACCAGCGCGACTCAGCAAATGCTCTAGCTCACGTACATTCCCGGGCCAATTGTAATAAGCCAATGCCCGATTAGCATCCGAAGACAAACGGAAAGCCCCTACACCCAATTTTCGCTGATTGCGCTCCAGAAAAAATCCAGACAGCAGCAGCACATCAGCGTCACGGTCTTTTAGATTCGGCACAGTGACAGGATAAACAGCGATCCGGTGGTAAAGGTCAGCCCGGAAGCGTCCCTTTCCAATCTCTGCTTTCAAATCTCGATTGGTTGCGGCAATGATACGGACATCGACATTGATATTGTGGTCACTGCCTACCCGCTGTACCTCACCACTTTGCAGGGTGCGCAATATTTTCGCCTGAAATGCCAACGGTAACTCACCAATTTCATCCAAAAACAAGGTGCCGCCGTCTGCCAATTCAAAACGTCCAGCGCGATCTGAGTGCGCTCCGGTAAAAGCACCGCGCACATGGCCAAACAGTTCACTTTCAGCCAAAGACTCGGGCAATGCGGCGCAGTTTACATGGATCATGGGTGTTTTTGATCTGTCTGAATGTCGGTGAATTCTTTTGGCAACGAGCTCCTTGCCAACACCGGTTTCCCCCATAATCAATACTGTCAGACTAGAAGCAGCGACCATATCGATGTCTTGTAATAAAGACAGGATAGCGGCACTTTCGCCGATAATTTCATCTCGGTTATCAGATTGTTGTACCGCCGCAACGAGTTCTCGGGCATGAGCCGCACGTGCTGTGAGGGTCGCCAAACGACCAGCGGCTTGCACGGTTGCTTCGGTTAATCTGACAAAGGTGGCCAACAATTCAAGGTCCATCGCGTCAAAACGATTCGCATCCAGTGCATCAAAGGTCAATACACCCCAGGTTGCACCATCAACCTGAATCGCTACACCCATACAATCGTGAATGTTGAGCAAATTGTCAGCGGTATTGACCAAGCCATCGTAGGGATCGGGTAACGAAGAATCTGCTTCAAACCGCACGGACACAGGGCTTTTCACAATACGCAATAAACGTGGATGTTCTTCTACAACAAATCGACGACCAAAAACATCTTGGCTCAGACCAACAGCAGCGAGCGGCCTTAAAATAGCACCTTCTAGTCGCAATAATGCTGCTGCATCACAGGGGAAAATTTCCATCAAACTTTCCAGCAAATTTTGATACCGCACCCTTTCCGGCACATCCATCGCCAGATCAGACACTATCTTGATGACACTGGTAGCAAACAATGATGTTGTCATATTAACCATTCAATTTTTTTCCAGTATAAGCCTTGGCTGGCGCAACTGATAGCCCAGAAAATCGTCGGTTGGGCAGATGCGGGATGCAAAATGTTGCACGCAAAAAAAACGCGACCGAGGCCGCGTTATATCTCAGATCCCGTATTACTGACTTGGGAATGAAAAATCTGTTCTATCCACAATGCCATTGGTCAACCAACGCTGTGTCACCGTTTTACGGCGGGTATAGAAACGGACTGAATCTGGACCATAGGCTGACAGGTCACCAAACAATGAACGCTTCCATCCACCAAAGCTATGATAAGCAACAGGCACTGGTAATGGCACGTTAATACCCACCATACCTACTTTGATGTTATCGCTAAAATAACGGGCTGCTTCACCATCACGGGTAAACAGGCAGGTACCATTGCCGTATTCGTGGTCATCAATCAGTTCCATGGCTTCATGCAGGTTTTTCACACGCACCACGCATAACACAGGGCCGAAAATCTCTTGCTGATAGATGTCCATTTCGGTGGTGACATTGTCAAACAAGCAGCCACCAAGGAAAAAGCCATTTTCTGTTCCGGCAACGCCACCAGCGTTTACTTCAAGATTACGGCCATCGACCACCAAAGACGCACCCTGAGTAACACCGGATCCGACTAATGACAGGATACGATCCAATGAAGCACGCGTCACCACAGGCCCCATCTCTTGCCCATCGACTGTACCTGGACCCACTTTCATGGTCTTGAGGCGCTCAGCCAACGCGGCAACGGTTTGATCAGCAACCTGATCACCAACACAGACTGCAACTGAAATAGCCATGCAACGTTCGCCACAAGAGCCGTAGGCGGCACCCATAAGCGCGTTAGCGACCTGTTCGATGTCAGCATCTGGCATAACCACTGCGTGGTTCTTAGCACCACCTAGTGCCTGCACACGCTTGCCATTCGCTGACGCGCGTTGGTAAATGCTTTCTGCGATCGGTGTGGAACCTACGAAGCTCACTGCTTGAACACGCTTGTCTTCTAGCAATGTGTCCACCGATTCTTTGTCACCGTTAACCACGTTAAATACGCCGTCTGGTAACCCAGCTTCTTTGAATATTTGTGCGATCAGCATAGGGGCACTGGGGTCACGCTCAGATGGCTTCAGTACAAAGGTATTACCGCAGGCAATTGCCATCGGGAACATCCACATGGGTACCATTGCAGGGAAGTTAAATGGGGTTATGCCAGCAACCACGCCTAACGGATGGAATTCAGACCAACTGTCAATTGCTGGTCCAACGTTTTTGCTATATTCACCCTTGAGGACTTCAGTGATGCCGCAAGCATAGTCGACCACTTCAATACCACGTAACAATTCACCCATGGCATCTGGCAATACCTTGCCATGCTCATCGGTAATCAACGCACAGATGTCATTGGCACGTTCTTCAAGCAGCTGCTTAAACTTGAACATAATTTGTTGGCGCTTGCCTGGAGGCGTATTACGCCATGCCGGAAAAGCAGCTTCTGCCGCACTTATGCCTGCGCGGGTTTCGTCTGCACTGGCCAAGGCCACATCGTGCACTGCCGCGCCTGTTGCTGGGTTATATACCGGTTGGGTTCGGCCAGTACCTGCAACCAAAACACCGTTAATAAAATGCCCAATATGACTCATTATAAACTCCAACTATCAACTGAATTCAGTGCATCTCTCAGCACATTAAATAGGTTATCGATTTCTGCCTTGCTGGCATTAAACGGCGGCGCAAGCTGAATGGTATTGCCACCACAACGTACGTAGACATTGTTTTCCCAGCATTTTCGGAAGATTTTAAATGGGCGCAAAGCCGGCTGACCATCCTGTGCTTTAATCTGCAAAGCACCTGCCAGTCCAAAGTTCCGTACATCTTCAACCAGCGGGTGGTCGTCAAACTGATGGATACAGGCTTCAAAATAAGGCGACATGCCGTTTACCTGATCGACAACATTGTCAGTCACGAACAAATCAAGCGATGCAACACCGGCAGCACAGGCCACTGGGTGTGCCGAATACGTATAGCCGTGAGAAAACTCGACCATATAATCTGGTCCGCCCGCCGCCATAAAGGTGTCATAGATTTCAGTCTTGGCGACAACAGCACCCATTGGCACGGTGCCATTGGTCAGCCCTTTTGCGATGGTCATCAAGTCAGGTGTCACCCCAAAGGCTTGTGCACCAAATGCAGCACCTACACGTCCGAAACCACAGATCACTTCGTCAAAAATTAACAGAATGTCGTGCTTCGTACAGATTTCACGCAGTTTATTCAGGTAGCCAACCGGTGGCGGCAAAACGCCGGTTGAACCAGCCATCGGCTCAACGATCACGGCAGCAATGTTTGAGGCATCATGCAAGGCAATCAATTCTTCCAATTCATTGGCGCGCTCTGCACCCATGGTTGGCTGACCCTTTGAAAACGCCGCCTCTGGCATCCAGGTATGGGGTAAATGATCGGCTTCAACACCTGTTCCAAACAGCTTCCGATTACCACCGATTCCGCCTACGCTCATACCACCAAAGTTCACACCATGGTAGCCACGAGCACGACCAATCAGTCGGGTCTTGCTTGGCTGGCCTTTCTGACGCCAGTATGCCCGCGCCATTTTCAATGCAGTTTCTACAGATTCAGAACCCGAATTGGTAAAGAATGCCCGATCTAAGCCGTCTGGCGTTAAAGACACCAACTTATTGGCCAAATCAAATGCCAAAGAATGGCCCACTTGGAAGGCAGGCGCATAATCTAGCTTACCCATTTGAGCCGATACTGCGGCGGTAATTTCAGGACGACAATGACCCAGACCAACACACCACAAACCCGACAAACCGTCAAAAATACGGTTATTATTTTCACCCACGTAATAGTTGCCTTCTGATCCAGTTACCATGATCGGATGGTCTTTAAAATATCGATTGCCTGTGAATGGCATCCAGTAGGCGTCTAGGTCTTGTCTATTCATGTTCATTTTCCGTTTCTGGTCAAAAATATGATCGCACTATGCGCCAAGTTATTAGTTTGTTAAATTCACATCTATTAACATTTAGTTTAAATAATACTAAACTAAAGCCTGTGCGAAAATCACCCTTTTTAATTGAGTAAGTCGATGGCCAAAGTCACTGGATTAACTACAAAGAAACGCTCACTCAGCACTGTTACTGACTACGACATTCGCTTGCTGCGTGTTTTTAGAGCGGTGGTTGAATCCGGCGGATTTTCAAATGCAGAGGTGGCCCTGAATGTGAGTCGTTCTGCCATCAGCATCAGCATGTCCGATTTAGAGAAACGCCTCGACTTGCGGTTGTGCCAACGCGGTCGCGCTGGATTTGCGCTTACTGACGACGGTAAATCAGTTTATGAAGCCACCCTGCAATTGATGAGTGCCCTGGAAACATTCAAGACCCAAGCCAATACCCTACACCACCAATTACGGGGAGAATTGAGCATTGGAATCAGCGACAACCTAGTCACCTTGAATCACATGACGGTCACAACGGCATTAAAGAAATTAAAACAGCAGGCAGACGTGGCCGTGCAAATCCGCATGTCACCACCCGAAGAAATTGAAAAAGCCGTCAATAACGGTAGTTTGCATGTCGGACTCGTACCCAAGATTAGGGAGTTAAAAGGGATACAATCAATTGAACTGTACAGTGAGACTTCGTATCTGTATTGCACACAAGAACACCCACTGTTCCATGAGTCAGGACTGACCGAGGACATGGTATTGCAATACGACGCCGTGGCGTCAGCCTCTGCGAAACCGCTGGATTCACTTTTGCATTATCGAGAATTGCACACCACTGCGACATCTAACGACCGCGAGGGTGTGGCATTTTTGATTTTAACGGGGGAATACATCGGGTTTTTGCCCGACCACTTTGCACAGCAATGGGTCGATCGCGGGCAAATGCGACAACTTTTACCCGAGGTGTTTCAATATCACACACCTTACCACGTCATTACCAAAGAGGCCGCGGTCTCTAATCCACTCAGAGACCACTTCATCGTGCTACTTAAAGACATCTGATTACCACATAAGGTCGTCAGGAATCTGGTAGTCCTTGTACGGGTCTTCTTCTGCATCCACGTCCAAGGCATCATTTGCCGTTGCGATATACGACACGGCGAGTGGATACCGTTCCATCGCTTTGTCAGCAATGATCCGTGGCACCAACAGGGTTTTCTCTCCATCGGTACACACAGCGATAATGCCTCTTGCTAGCTGCTCTTGTTGTAACTCTGTCACATAAAGCGACTTGATTTTTTGGGTATGGGCGTCTGTATAGTGGTATTTTACATCGCCCTCTTGGCCAGTAATGCGGTGCTGTGTAAGCAGCTGGGCAACCTGGATTTTATATTCGCGCTCTCGCTGCTGTTCAATACGTTGCAAGTTCAATTGGCGGTCACGCTCAACCTGACTGGCTTTGTCGGCTGCCAATCGCGCTGCGGTTGATTCATCTGACGCTATATTGCCTTTACGCTCTAGCTTCGCGTTCTTTTGCTTGGTCTTTTGTGCCTTATGAACCGACTTTTTGTTGACCAGTCCTGCTTTTAATAATTGATCTGCGAATGACCCTGCCATGATCTGTCCCTTAATCTGAAACTACCTGATGAAATTACCCGATGACATTACCTGATGACATTACCTGTGCTGAGGCACCATTTTATCCTGTGATTCTGCGATGTACAGACAAAAAAAACGGGCATAAAGCCCATTTTTTTGTGATGACATGGCGGATAGGATCTAGTTGTTGCCAAGCACCTTGGCAATTTCACCACGAGACAACTGACCTTCTAGTTTGCCATCCTCTGAAACGACCGCCAGCGGGTGTGCATTGTCTAGGGTTTCTGGCAATACGTTTTCAAGTAAGTCCTGGGTAGACAACACTGGTACATCGTCAACCACCGAATCCTTTGTATCTGATTCTTCAGAACCTGCCTTAAGTGCCTGCTCTAAAGACTCCTGAGTGACGACACCCTGATAACCTTCATCGCTAACGTAATAGCCATAATCTGACTTCAATGTCTTCATTTGGGCCAATGCTTCACCAATCGTGTCTGCAGTAATGCGGTATTTAGGTGCTTTCATCACCGTCTCAACTGTTAAAGCGCGCGCCCTGTTAACATCTTTTACAAATGACTCAACATAGTCATCTGCGGGGTTTAACAGAATATCCTTTGGTTCGCCGACTTGAACCACCTTGCCGTCGCGCAGAATCGCAATCCTATCGCCCAACCGCAACGCTTCATCAAGATCGTGGGTAATAAACACGATGGTCTTTTGCAGCCGCTCTTGTAAATCGATCAACTGATCCTGCATTTCACTTCGAATCAGTGGATCCAAGGCAGAAAAGGCTTCGTCCATCAGCAAGATATCTGCGTCAGTACAGAGCGCACGAGCCAAGCCTACGCGCTGCTGCTGACCACCCGATAGCTGTGACGGGAACTGGTTTTCGTAGCCACTCAAACCAACGTCTTGCAACCACTTACCTGCCTTTTCAAGACGCTCCACCTTGCCGATATTTTGTACCTTGAGACCAAAAGCGACATTTTCTTGCACAGTCTTATGTGGCAGTAATCCAAACCGTTGAAATACCATGGAAATTTTGTGTCGGCGGAATTCTCGCAATTCACTCGAAGACAATCCCATAACATCAACACCGTCTATGGTAATAGACCCGGCAGTCGGGTCTATCAAACGGTTGAAATGTCGAATGAGTGTCGACTTACCCGATCCAGACAAGCCCATCACGACAAAAATTTCGCCACGATTGATCTCGAGATTAATATCCTCTAACCCCAGGGTATGGCTGGTTTCCACCAAGAGCTCGTCTTTGGTCTTGCCGGCCTTTACTTGAGCCAACGCTTCTTGAGGATTTTTGCCAAATACTTTGTATAAGCCAGAAATCTTAATTAATACATCACTCATGGTGATCGCCTCCTAGATGTCTTTGCGCTCGTTTTGCGTAAGCCTGAGACACGCGATCAAAAATAATAGCCAAGGCAACAATAGCCAGACCGTTAAATAAACCGAGGGTGAAATATTGGTTGGTAATGGCTTTTAAAACTGGTTGACCCAAGCCTTTCACGCCAATCATGGACGCAATCACTACCATGGCCAGCGCCATCATAATGGTTTGGTTGATACCCGCCATAATGGTTGGCATTGCCAACGGCATTTGAACGCCCCACAGGGTCTGCCATCGGTTAGCACCATAGGCTGCAGAGGCTTCGAGCACCTCTTTGTCAACCAAACGGATGCCCAAGTTTGTTAAGCGAATAACGGGAGGAATCGCATAGATTACCACGGCGATCACTCCTGGGATTTTACCAATACCCAACAGCATCACGACAGGAATCAGGTATACAAAGGCAGGCATCGTCTGCATCACATCCAAGATTGGCGTCACAATACCCTGAATGCGTTTGGAACCAGACATCAGAATACCAATGGGTATGCCCAACACGATGGACAGCAGCGTACAAACAGTAATAATGCTGAGCGTTCGCATTGTGTCATCCCACATACCAAAATATCCGATCAATCCGAGGGATATGGCGACACCAACAGTCAATTTCCAAGCGCGACTCGCTCGGTACACAATGGTGAGTATGACAGCGATAATAATAAGCCAAGGCGTGTTCAGGAGCAGCTGCTCGAACCACACCAAAAAGCGCAATAGGGGATCAAATACGGATTCGATAGCATCGCCATAGCTACGTGAAAAGTCACGGTAGGCGGCATCGAGTGTTTTTCGAATCGCGAGCAGGTCGCTACGATCCATCTCAGGGAATTCAGTCAACCAAGACAGTGACATGAAAGACTCCAGTTAATTTAATAAGACTGTCGATTAAAACAGATAGGCTTCAATTTTCTATAGGTGACTGGCACAAATAATCGAGGTATCCCCTCACCAGAACATACATAAGATAGTCTATTTTTTTAGATTGCAGTTAGGGAAATTAGCGCCAGCAATTAATATTTTTTTCGTTATTCATGACAATGGTAATAATAAAACAATCTGCCAAGACCCAAGGCTGACGCCCTGGATCCTGGCAAAATAATGTGACAATTACTTAGGCAATGCAGCTTTAACTTTCGCGACAACATCTGCTGATACCCAAGGGGTCCAGATGTTTTCGTAATTGGCTAAGAAGTACTCCATTGCATATTCACCGTCGGCCTGGTTGTCATCCATCCATGCCAATAGCACGTTCATGTCGTTGTTCTTAAATGAACGGGTTGCGATGTACTGATACGCTTCAGGCGCACGGGATGCAAACGCCTCAGTTGTAATCGTATGTACAGGCGAAGGCGGATACATGGTCGGCTTAGGATTCTCACAACCTTCTTGGGTTGTACAGCTCTTAAACTCATCCATATCAACACCAGTACCGAAGTCCACTTTCACCATTTTATACTTACCTAAAACAGAAGTGGGTGCCCAGTAGTAACCGAACCATGCTTCACCGCGCTCATAAGCACGTGCGATAGCACCAGCAAGACCAGCACCTGAACCTGGATCAATCAGTTCAAAACCGTCGTCTCCAAGATTCATTGCACGGAACAGGTTGGCAGAAGAAATCTGACAGTTCCAACCGGCAGGACAACCATATAATGCTGACGCTTTAGGGTTTTCTGGATGGGTAAACAATTTCGCGTTCTTCTTGATGCCTGCAATGGTCGCTAGGCTGGCATCTTTAGCTACCATGTAATCAGGTACCCAGAAACCTTCTTCACCACCATCTGACAGTGACTTACCTGCATAACGCAATCGACCTTCAGCTACACCAGCGTCAAGCGCCGCCTTCATGGAATTACTCCACAGCTCAGGAGCGATATCAGGCTCACCTTTTTCAATCATCGATGTGCCTGTTGGCATCGTATCACCAGGCACCAATTCAGCATCACATCCAAATCCGTGAGTAAGAATGAATTGGTCTACGTTTGCGATCACTGTAGCAGAGCTCCAGTTCATATCTGCAATGGTTACTTTACCGCACTCAGCCTGGGCTTGGCCCGACAGTGCTAAAGAAGCAGACGCAATTACGATAGCGCCCAATGTTAATTTTTTACTCATGAAAATATTCCTCAATTAACCAGTAATTGACAATCTCTACGGGGTCTGAAAAAAGATTGCGCGACATACGAAATAAGGAGGTACGTTTCCGTCTTTACTCCTTAAAATGTAGGGTAACTATACCAGAAATTCGATTTTACGTCCAACGGCTACAGGCTGAACCCTAAGGAATACGGCAGTTTCACGCCATTGCGATCTCTCACACCCTATGCAGCATCATAGCTGTGGGCGATATGAAAGAAATGGAAAATTGTTTGGGAATTGCCGAATTTTTGCCCCATTTCAGAGCTGAAATCAGGGGCGAAAACCTTGGAAAATCGGCTGACTAAAATGATATTAATTATCGTTTTGTGACTGCTCTTGTTCGGACTGATCCACGCGCTTTTGCCACACAGATCCTCCACTCTTTTTCTCCAATAACGCCAACATTTTAGCGTGTGCCTGCAAGTCGTCATCCGATAATTTTACCAAGGGCAAATCGAAAGCGGCCAATTTGTCGTCCTTGTGTGCATGGTGACTGCTGTTATCGGCGTTGCCTTCTTTGTCGTCTGTGCCCCACAAAGCGGTTTGACCACCGGTCATTGCCAAATACACTTCGGCTAAAATTTCAGCATCGAGCAAGGCGCCGTGCTTTTCTCGCATGCTATTGTCTACAAAATACCGCTTACACAGTGCATCCAGCGAATTCTTTTGTCCGGGGTGCTTTTCACGGGCCATAACCAAGGTGTCGAGGATCGAGCAAAAATCGGCAACCAACCCTGGATTGCCCATCTTTAGGCGTCTGTTCTCAGAATTGATGAAGCCTACATCAAACGGTGCATTATGAATAACCAGCTCTGCACCCTTAATAAATTCGTAAAATGGCTGTGCTACTTCTTGATATTTGGGTTTATCAGCCAGAAAGGCATCGGTCAGTCCGTGAATGTTGATCACTTCTTGATCCATTTTCATTTCTGGATTGACATAGACATGGAAGGTGTTGCCTGTGAGCTTTCGGTCAATAACCTCAACACAACCAATTTCGACAATGCGATGATCACGCGGGTTAATGCCCGTGGTTTCAGTATCTAGAATAATCTGTCGTGCCATGGTTTATTTACCCTGCAATATTAAGTCAACGCCTTCATTGGCAAGTGCATCTGCGCGTTCGTTGCCAGCATGTCCAGCATGGCCTTTTACCCAATGCCAACTCACCGCATGTTTCTGGGTTGCTGCATCCAACTGTTGCCAAAGATCGACATTCTTCACTGGCTTCTTTTGCGAATTTTTCCAGCCCTTTAGTTTCCAACCCTTAATCCATTCGGTAATGCCTTTTTGCACATAACTTGAATCGGTATAGAGTTCGACTTCACAATGCCGATTGAGCGCATTCAGGCCCTCAATTGCAGCCTGTAACTCCATGCGGTTATTGGTGGTGTCCAATGCGCCACCACAATAGGTCTTTTCATGGTCGCCATAGGCTAATAATACGCCCCAGCCGCCTGGCCCAGGATTGCCCTTGCAGGCGCCATCTGTATACATCTTAACTTTCATTTCTAATATTGGCTCTTTGAATGGGTGGACGGGCGCTAATTTTACGCCATTTAGAACCCGTTAATGTCATTCCTGGGGTTCGCTTTTGGGCGACCAAAACATAACAGCCACCCTGTTGGGGCAGCATCCAAGCTATCAGCGTATTGAACCAGCCTAGTTTGTCTGCCAATACTGGCGACGATACGGGTAGCCAATGGGCCAGCGTGTAATGGCTTTGCACCTCGAGCCCCAACACATTGAGCCAGTCTTGTACCCGATTAACAGAAAGAAATCGACCATTCCAAGGCTGAGTGCGTTTGGCGTTCCATTGTAGCAACCGGCGAATACCCCAGAAACTGAACGGACTAAAGCCGACCACAATGACATAGCCGCCCGATACGAGCACCTGTTCTGATTCTCTGAGCGCCTGATAGGGGTCTTCACAGTAATCTAGGGTGTGGTGTAACAATACGTGGTCAATCGCCTCTGGACGTAACGGCAGGTGCTCTGGTACGCCACGAATGACAGGACATGCAGCCCGGTTATCGACCCGCGACATCAAGGACATGCAACCGACCGGCGGCTTTTGAATGAGCGGATCCTGCAATCCAGAATCAAGTTGAATGAGGTGCTGGCCAAATTTTGCCTTCATGATATCGGTAACGCAGCGGGTTTGTTCCGCGACCAACCGCTTTCCCAAATAAGACTGAAACCACTGATGCAGGCGCGTTTCACGATCAGAATGCCCATCAGCTTCTGGCGGTTTTGATGCCTCTGGGTTGTCAGATACAAACTTAGGCACAGCTATTAACCCCTACTATATGAACGTTAGCTAACAAAACTAGGATTCGATCTCACAATGCCTGTCGATATTCGGGTATAACAGGTATTATGCGCCGCAACACTTTGCGCGCTCTGGTGATAATACCCAAGAGTGCAGCGGCTTACTATTATTAGCGTGATGTCTGTTACATCTGGCTGATAATTTAAAATTCAACTTCTTTTCGGTTAAACGATGATACGCAACTCAAAAATTATTTTGTTAAGTGCAATTTTCTTGTCAGGCTGCCAAAGCTTTTTACCCGTGGCTCTCCAAACTAATCCTGTTGTTGCAACCACCGCTACCGAACACATGACAACCAACGTTGATGCCGTGGTGCCAGATACCCTTGCGGTTGAAGTCACCGATATTGTCGAATTTATAGACAATGCTGCGCAGACCATCACTCCGCTGTCGGAAGCAGAAACCCTAATCATCATTGCCGACGTTGATAAGTCTACGCCTGCCCTGCCTATGCCATTTGATGATGACGCCTCAGTGCTTGCGTTTATCGAGACTGTATCGGTCTATGCATTACCTGACAAAGCTGATGCCATCACGGTGAAGCTAGACGGATCTGATTATGCCTATCGACATATTCCTACCCTGTTTCCGAATGACCTTTGGCTGTCGCTCCGTAAAAACTTCCAACTCGATCTCAACATAGACCAACCGAGACTGGCGAGCCAATATGCATACTATTCAAAACACCAAGGCTATATCAATCGTGTTTCAGACCGCGCGAGTCGATATATCTATTATGTAAAAGAACAAATTGAAGCCCGCGGTATGCCGGCAGAAATTGCCCTGTTACCTGTGGTTGAAAGTGGCTTTGACCCCTTTGCCTATTCCCATGGACGCGCATCGGGCATGTGGCAGTTTATCCCAAGCACCGGTCGTATCTACGACTTGCGCCAAGATTGGTGGTACGACGGACGCCGCGACGTAGTGGCTTCTACCAATGCCGCATTGGATTTTTTAGAATCATTGGCTAAACGATTTGATGGCGACTGGTTACTGGCATTGGCTGCGTATAACTCGGGCGGCGGCACAGTAAACAAAGCCATGCGCGCCAACCGCAACAAAGGTTTGCCTACCGATTTCTGGTCGTTAGACTTGCCACCGGAAACCGAAGCCTACGTCCCTAAGTTGCTCGCCATTGCCAAAATTATTTGGGATCCCCGCGCAGCCAACCTCACACTTCCTAGCATTGCCGACCAACCTTACTTTGCTGCAGTAGACGTTGGCGGGCAAATTGATCTAGCCCAAGCCGCGCGCATCTCTAAGGTCGATCTAGATGAAATTTATTTATTGAATCCCGGCTTTAACCAATGGGCAACAAGCCCCGATGGACCTCATTCATTGCTTGTGCCTATTGCTGCGGCACCCGCATTTGCAGCAGCCATGGTCGATATCCCCAGTGATCAGCGTATTAGCTGGGCACGCTATGAAATACAGTCGGGTGATTCTCTCAGCACCATTGCCTCCGCACACAATACAACGCTTCAGGTGATCCGCGATGTGAATAACTTGACTAGCGACATCATTGTGGCTGGCAAGACCCTCATGATCCCTTCTGCGTCAAGCGATGCCGAAGCCTACGCACTGAGCGCAAGTCAACGCTTGGCCACCAAACAGTCTAAAAATCCAGATTCTTCTGGGCTAAAACAACATACCCATGTGGTCAGCACGGGTGATAATTTCTGGGATATTTCTAGATCTTATGATGTTGATATGCGGGCATTAGCACGTTGGAATAACATGGCGCCTACTGACATCCTATTCCCAGGACAGGAATTGGTGGTGTGGATGCCACGCGACCAGTCAGCATCTACAGTGGCAGATGCACGCTCCATTATTCGTAAAGTGGGCTACACGGTGCGCTCTGGCGACTCACTGGCACGTATTGCCGACCGATTTAATGTCACGGTTAGTCAAATCCACGAGTGGAACACCATCAGTGGAAAATACATCCAGCCGGGCCAAGGCATAACCCTATACGTAGACGTCACACAGAACCAATAACACCCGTAAAATGGTTGGCAGGCGTCATAACATGGCGCCGCACTCATCCTTAGCATCCCTTAGTCACATAAACTGAAGCACCACCCTACCTCAAAGACCTTGATTCGTTAGAATTACATGGATAATGTGCAGTGAAAGCAGTTTGACATTGGCCTCTTGCCACTGGCTGCACGTTTTTCACTGTCTACACCAGAGGAATCAACATGCCTTACGTCAACATTAAAATCACCAAAGAAGGCGCAACGCCCGAACAGAAAGCAAAGCTGATAGCAGGGGCAACCCAGTTGTTGGTTGACGTTTTAGGGAAAAACCCCAAGACCACTGTGGTAGTTATTGATGAGGTTGATACGGATAACTGGGGCATTGGCGGTGAATCCGTGACCCTGCTAAGGCAGCGTGCCGAATAACGTTCTAAACAGATTCGTTAGGAAATAGACGTGAAATGTTCGGTGTTTATCACCACCGTAAATGACAGTGACAGGAGGCGGAACTGCATACAATGATGCCCGACATCAGCGTGACAAATGAACATGGGAATTATGCTGATGCAGGCAACGCCTGGTTCGCGATCTGAGCATAACAGGTGCGCTGTTGCGCACCTGAGTAAGCTTGCTTAACCCATCATGGATGGCAACCAGAGCACGATGCCTGGGAATGCGATCAATACTGCAATGGTTACCACATCGGCAGCAAAGAAAGGCGTTGCACCGCGAAATACGTCTTGGACCGACAGATCCTTTCTGACGCCCGCAACCACGAAGCAATTCAAGCCAATGGGTGGTGTGATCAAACACAGTTCAGCCATTTTAACGACGATAATGCCAAACCAAATGGCACAGGCGGTACCAGACATACCAAAAGCAGAATCTGCCGCGGCTACATCTACACCGCCGTTGAGTGCCATGACTGCTGGATATACAACGGGTAAAGTTAGCAATAGCATCCCAATGGCATCCATAAACATGCCCAAGACTGCATACGCCAACAAAATGCATATCAGTGTAATCATCGGATTTTGTTCGAGACTGGATATCCAATCGGCAAAGGCATGTGGTAAGTCTGCAAACCCCAAAAAGCGCACATAAATTAATACGCCCCAAATGATTGTGAAAATCATCACGGTCAACTTGCCAGACTCGATCAGCGCGCCTATCAGGTCATTCATTCGCATACCACGGAAGATCGCCATGATAAGTACAATAAATGCGCCCAAGGCTCCCGCCTCGGTGGGGGTACCAACACCACCATAGATGCAGACAAAGATAATGGCGACAACGGCGAATATCGGTAAGGTACTGGGTACCGACTCAAAGCGCTGTTTCCAAGTGAAGCCTTTTACCGGTGGCCCCAGATTCTTGTTCCACATCGCCATGCCGATCACCAATGCAGCATAAATCAAAGCTGAGACAGCACCGGGAACAAATCCTGCCATTAACAGGACACCTACATCCTGTTCAACAATAATGGCGTAAATGACCAAAATAGCAGAGGGGGGAATAAGCGAAGCCAAGGTACCACCTGCTGCAACCACACCAGCAGCAAAGCGCTTGTCGTACCCTTCTTTCAGCATTTCAGGGATAGCGATACGCGCGAATACCGCCGCAGTAGCAACAGAGGCACCTGACACAGCTGCAAATCCGGCAGTCGAAAAAACCGTTGCAACACCGAGACCGCCGGGCAACCAACCCACCCAGCGTTTGGCAGCTTCGAACAGCGCACGGGTGAATCCCGCATGGTAAGCCAAGAACCCAATTAAGATAAAGGTAGGTATCAGCGACAAACTCAGCGTGGTCGCCTTGGCATGTGGAATGGTACCTGCCATTTTAACGGCCACCATAAAGCCACGCTCAAAACCCATTTTGGCACTAAATATCCACACCAAACCCAAAAAGCCTGCGCCTGCTGTAGCAAAGGCTACACGAACGCCTAAAATCACCAACGCCAACATGATCATTGACACCACGATGCCGATTTTAAGGGGGTCATCCGTCATAAACAGATCAATCATTTTCCTTTCCTTCAACGGATTTTGCTTCGCGCAATGCCTGTGTTGCGGCATCTTCAATCAGAGGTACGCCCACCGGCTGTATGTCGTTGTTTTTGATAGCGCGGATATAACCCCATATTTGTAACAACAGGCGCAATGTGAGCACCGCAAAGGCAAAAGGCACCACCAATTTCGCGGGCCAAATTGGCAATCCGATGTCCATGGAGCTGTCACCATTGGTGAAGGCGCGGTAGAAGTGCAAGTAAGAGCCGTACGTCAAAACCAGTGTAATAAACAGCATAAACAGCGTGGTGACCAATTCGGTAATCCACAATGTTCTGCCCTTCATCACACTTAAGAATATGTCCATGCGAATGTGGCCGCCAATACGTTGGCTATAAGCCAAGCCACCAAATGCCATTACCGCCATGACCTGTTCAACCCAATCGATATAACCAGTGACTGGAAGGTTGAATATCCATCGACCTAATGCGTTAGCCACAGCCAGTATGACCAATGCAAAAATGGCGATACCCCCAATGAGGGTTAAAAAGCTTTCAATTTTGAAATATAAACGATCCAGACGACTCAGTAACGATCCGTCTTCTAGGATGATTGATGCACCTGACATAGGTCTTTCCCAAATAGATAAAGCACCTGCTATAGCCAGCCAGGTGCTTGATGACAGGCAATTACTTACCGAGTGTGGTCATAACCAAGTCGTACAGTTCTTGCGCAGGTAGTCCCTTCGCATTCATGTCAGTAATCCACTGATCACGAACAGGCGCTGCTGCGGCATCTTTGAAGTGTTTCATTTCCGCATCTGAGAAGGTGACTTGTTCGATACCGCGAGATTCCAATAGCGGCCACCAAGCCTTCATCGTTTCGTTGTTGTAGTAATCAACATAGTAAGTCAAGGCTTCATCAACAGAACCCAAAAGCGCGTCTCGATCACTGGCACTCAGGCTAGCCAATGCATCGGTATTGACAACCACTGGGCAGTTAATGTTGCCTGGGTTCAAGTTTGTGGTCCACCATTTGGCCGCTTCAACCGTGCCGTACGCCATGTGGGCATGCGGAGCGAACGATGCCGCTTCAATAACACCTGAATCCATTGACTGACGCACTTCTGTGGCACTCATGGAAGTCGGTACTGCTTTGGCGATACTCATTGCCTGACCGATACCACCCGTTGCGCGGACACGCATACCAGCAAAGTCTTCGAGTTTTTGAGGCGCTTTACCCGTGCCGAGAATGTTGTACTGTGGCATTGGCGATGGCATTAGCAATACGGCATTCCAACGCATCAGGTCTTTTTTGACTGCAGGATGGTTGTAGACCGCAAAGGAGACGGCAATCTCTTCTTCCAAGGTCTTTACGCCCAAGAATGGGAGTTCCAATACCGTGATTGAAGGGTTTTTGTCTGGGTGATAGCCGGCACACATCTGCGCCATTTCAAAGGCACCAAAAGAGATACCATCAAGGTTTTCTTTGTTGTTCGACAAACCGCCATAAGATAAATTCAGTGTGAATTCACCCTTGGTCTTGGCTGAAACCAACTCAGCCAACTTTTCTACGTGCTCAGTAAATGCGCGGCGTTTACCCCACAAAGACACGTTCCATTCAGTTGCCGCAAGGGTTTCTGTGGCGGCCATTGATAGGATGACAGTGGTTGCCACAGCAACCTTGTTAAAGTGTTTTAACATGAAATTCTCCAGCTTTTTGATCATTATTTTTATATTTAGGCGCGTAACGATAGCATTAAAAATCGCTAATACAACACCAAATAAAAAGTTAGCCAGAAAAGTCAATCTTTTGTGAATATATGAGAAACAATGCAAATATCACACAATTGTTCAGAGACAAAGGGTGTTAAAAGTGCCATGACGCGGCATTGGGGGTGCCTGTCGTTAGCCTCTAACGTTAAAAAAGCCCTCGAAACTTGTGACTATAGGTAACCCATCACTGGTCTAATTGACCATAACTTGTGCGCGTGTGACTGTCGCTCACATTCCTCAGTGGTTTGATGTCGAAAAACCTACCTTTTTTTGGTTTTTTTATTAGTATGACGATAGCTGCCAACAATTTTTAAACATCGAGAATTACCAAAAGGACGTGTCCTATGAACCAATCCATTGTGGTTGTTGATAATGAAAGCCTGTTATTTGAACATACGCTGCTGAAAACCATCACGTTTGAACAATACTTGGCCGAGTATCCTAAGAAGAATGAACCCAAAACCAACATTATCAATTTATGCGACACCGAACATTATTTGAGTCGGGGCTATTATTGCTCATTACTGGCTGAGGCGCGCCAGCACAAAGTGATGCCATCAATGGCGACGATCAACGACCTACGCGATTTGCTGCGCCCAGAAGCAAATGGCCTGAATGCTGCTTTACCTCAGGCGCTCTTGGATAACGTTCCCATGGATGCCACGACCACCCTGATGGTCTACTTTGGTTGGACCGAGAATGCTGAATTGAAAAAACTGTCTCGGCATTTGTTTGACCGCTTTACCTCCCCGATATTACAAATCATGGTCACCCGTGATAGCGCTGGCGTGCACTATGATATTCAGCGATTTGCCTATGCTGCCTTAACCGACGAACAGAAAGCCCTGTTTATGGAACGTCTTGAGCAGTTTGTCGCCCATACCTGGCGGGACAAAACATCACAGCGCCGGCATCGTTGGGACATGGCGATATTGATTGATCCCAATGAAGCACAGCCACCGAGCGACAAAGAAGCCATAAAACGCTTTATTAAAGCCGCTTCAAAAGTCGGTATCCATGCGGAAACCATCACTGCGAAACAGATGCACCACATCAGCCAGTATGATGCCTTGTTCATACGTGAGACGACGGCCATCGACCACCATACCTATCGCATCGCGCGTATGGCTGAACAAGAAGGCTTGGTAGTCATCGATGACTCAACGTCAATCTTGCGCTGCTGCAACAAGGCTTTTTTACATGACGCCTTTAGTTACAACAAAGTACCGTCATTAAAAACACGGGTGGTGATTGATAACAGCGAAGAAACCCTAGACGCTATAGAGCAAGAATATGATTATCCCGTGGTATTGAAATTGCCTGAAGGCGCTTTTTCAAAAGGCGTATTCAAGGCAAAAGACCGTGCAGGATTGCGCGAAAAGGTCGGCAACATGCTCAATGACACGGCGCTCGTGCTGGTGCAGGAATATATGTACACCGATTTTGACTGGCGTATTGGTGTGCTCAATGGCCGTGCCATTTTCGCCTGCCGCTACAAAATGGCGCAAAACCACTGGCAAATTTATAACCACGGCGCCAAGCGGAATTTTTCAGGCGGTTTTGAAACGCTACCCACATTTGAAGTACCAAAGGCGGTGCTTGATGCGGCTGTTAAAGCCTGTGACATGATCGGGAAAGGCTTATATGGTGTCGATATTAAGCAAAAGGACAAGCATGTCTATGTTATTGAGGTCAACGACAATCCGAGCATCGATTACAAGGTCGAGGACCTGTACCTAGGCAATGAGCTGTACATGCATATTATGACTGAGTTTGCTAACCGACTGGAATTGCGGGGCCGTTCTTAACGGCTTGTATGGCCAATGGGTAGGTAAAAAAAAGCACCCACTATTTCACAGTGGATGCTTTTTTATTCATGGGCGGGGGTTATTTCAAATGACCTAATAACTCGTCCATTTCTTCTTTGTTAATTTCGCCACGCGCAAATCGGTTTTTGACAATCTGTATTGCTTCATCCGCATGCGAGGCAGATTCAACCTTGCCTGAATGACGGTTGTTTGAAACAAAGGTCAATGCCAACCAAATCAGCAATCCAATCAATGCGATCCAAAACAAATACATAAACATAAAGCCTCCTTCGTAACCCATCATATGCCCTCCACCGTGAAACCTATTTCCAAATTCTGCCATCGCTGCGACTGGCAATCCGATAAGTACCAAACCTGTAAGCCACTTTTTCATGCTGTCACCACTGTTGTGTATAAAAAATCTATTCGGGTGCATCACGCCAATAGCTAGCCCAATGCACGCCGAATCTTCATTAGTTGTTGTCGTCGCTCATCATGGATTCATGATCAACATCACCTTCCATACCTTCCATCATTGCTTCATGGTCGATACCACCAGACTCTTGCTGTATAAACGCCGCATGCGCTGCGTCTCTGGGCATCTGACCTATAACCGCACTTTCTAATTCACAACTTTCTGGCTGGCCTTTACCTGCCATCATGCTGCTGTGATAGCCGTCCATTTGCCCAGTAATGACCGGATGGTTTTCGCCCATCTGACCCATCATGGCGCTGTGGTTGCCACCCATCTGACCCATCTGACCCATCTGACCCATCATGGCGCCGTGGTTGCCAGCATAATCTCCACCCATCTGACCCATCATGGCGCTGTGGTTGCCCGAGTAATCGCCGCCCATCTGACCCATCATGGCACTGTGGTTGCCCGAGTAATTGCCACCCATCTGACCCATCATGGCGCTGTGGTTGCCCGAGTAATTACCGCCCTTCTGACCCATCATGGCGCTGTGGTTGCCCGAGTAATTACCGCCCTTCTGACCCATCATCCCGTAATGGTCAGCAGGCATCTTGCTGTGCATGCCAGATCGACGGGCGTTCATACCGTCTCTATCGCCACCGCGCTGAGACATATACTGTCCTGATTTGCGATCACATTCGCCATCATTGTTGTCGTTATCAAATCCGTAATTGCCCATGGTGCCATGGTGTTTTGCTATCGTGCCAACAGCACCTACAGCCAAAGCTGATAGCAATAACACCAAGGTCACCTTTGATCCTTTACTGGTTGGTTTAAAGCGTTTCATCTGGTCTCTCCCATCTAAAAAGGCGGTTTACCTTTGTCATGCAATTAAGATACACCTAAATTCATTAACGCACCTTTGCTGAATCATTAAAAATTGTTAACTTTCAGATTCTGATTAAGGGGTACACTGGTAGGGTATGGATACGCACTAGCGCATAGGTAAATTAACAGGGCCGAATGCATGAAAATTCTGATCATTGAAGACGATAAAATCTTGCTTCAGCATATTAAACAGGGTCTCACGCAAGCGGGATATTCTGTCGATGTCAGTGCCGATGGTAAAGAAGGCCTATTCATGGCCGCGTCTGAATCCTATGACCTTCTGATTGTAGATCGCATGCTGCCGCACATTGACGGGCTGACCATTATCAGAACGCTTCGAGCGTCCCACACTGAAACTGCGGTATTGATACTCAGCGCATTGGACGAAGTTGACCAACGGGTTGAGGGTCTGTCTGCTGGTGGCGACGACTATCTCACTAAGCCTTTTGCCTTTAAAGAATTGCTAGCACGGGTTCAAGCATTGTTACGCCGCGCCCAACAACCCCTTGAAAGTGTGCCTGAATTGCGCGCTCAAAATGTGCGGCTCGATCTTATTAAACAAAAAGTATGGGTGGGCGACACGGCTGTTTCAATGCAACCTCGGGAATTTAGGTTGCTGGAGTATCTGATGCGCCACCAGGGTGAAGTGGTGTCACGTACCATGTTGTTGGAAAATGTCTGGGAGTACCATTTCGATCCACAGACCAATATCATTGATGTACACATCAGCCGATTGAGACAAAAGCTCGATACCAATAGGGAAAAGAGTTTAATTACCACTATGCGAGGCGTGGGCTATGTATTGGAAACGCATTAACGCATTTGTGCGCACCTCCAGTTTTCGATTTGCTTTGATGACGATGGGCATAATCTGGCTGGTTACCACATTGGTACTCGTCGCCATGTATGGGTTACTGAGACAAAGTGTGTGGCAAAACATCGACAGTCGCATGAACCAATATGCCAGCGTGGTAACCAATGCGATAAGCGCGCAACCCGACTTGGTGGCATCTGAGATTCTAGAGCAATTTCAAGACATGCCCAGTTTTCATATCAGTATGAATACAGACACCGATAGCAGTCGAATGAATGACAGCTATAGCCTCATGGCAGAGCATCACAGCGGTTTATCGCGGCCACCAGACCACCTACTTCATGCGCAACAAATGATGCGCAACATGGGCAACCAGCAAGTCATGACTCGGGACATCCCCCTGCCTGACGGTTCATCGGTTCAACTGGCGCTTAACGTGGATTACTTAGATGATCTCAACCACGATCTATTTAAGACCTTGATGCGCGGGATATTGTTTACATTGATATTGGCCATTGTAGGCAGCATTATTTTGACCCGACGGAGCTTGAAAAGAACCAACCAAATTAACGAAGCCTGCACGGTTATCATGGCGGGCAATCTTGATCACCGACTTCCAGTACCGACGCCAAACAACAGTGCAACGAGGTTGGATGACCACGACCAGATGGCGGCGAATATCAATGCCATGCTCGATCGTATTCAAGCACTCATGAACAATGTACAGCAGGTATCTGACAACATAGCCCATGATCTGAAGTCTCCTTTGGCGCGCCTAAGAACCCATTTAGAAAAGATTCAATATGACCAACCGTCTGACGCGATTCAAGATGCGTTAAATGAAGCAGATCGGATGATGATACTGTTTAAGAGTTTGCTAGGCATTGCACGACTTGAAAGCATGACGCTGACCCATACAAAACAGGTTGATATGTCCAAATTATTGGCTGATCTCACTGAATTATATGAACCCGTGTTTGAAGATGCCGGCATCACATTCGTAAACGCCATCGAACCAGGTGCAATACGGGGTGACGCTGATCTATTGTTTCAGGCCATGACCAACCTACTCGACAATGCAGTCAAGTTCACGCCCACAGGCGGCAACATACGTCTTGTCAGCCAACAAATGGCAAATGGCTACCACATTGTATTATCGGACTCTGGGCCTGGCATTCCTGACAAGGACATCGATCATGTTATGGAGCGGTTTTATCGTGTTGACAGCGCGCGCTCTACCCAGGGATTTGGCCTTGGATTGAGTTTGGTGAAGGCCATTATCGGACATCACCAAGGCACCATTAGTTTGAACAATCGCAATGGCTTATCCGTCGCGTTGTTTTTCCCAATATGAGGCGATCGCCGATGGTGCAGAAAACAACACAGACTCGATCATCGAATCCTCAACGCAGACTATGGGCGATGGCCTACCTCGTGATTTTCGCCCTACTAGGTTCAGGGCCGGCAGTTGCGAATCATGTGCTGTTGCCAGATGGGTCCCCTATAGCGCTTCAACAATCAGGGCAAGCTGCATTTGCAACCCTACAAGAAGCCATCGACCACCTAATCGACGACCCTACTACTGACTGGCAATCAGTCAATGTAGAGGCATTGCGTCTGCATTTACGTGATATGAATGCGGTGATGATGGAGGTAGATGTCACTGACGTAGTGGCTATTGAAAATGGTCTATCAGTGTTGGTACAGCCACGAACGCCGCTCGCTGGAGCCGCACTGTCACGTATGCTCACAGCCCATCCTGCTGCGCTGGCAATGGAGACTGGGTGGGTCATGCGTGTCGTTCGAGAAAAGAGGGGATATCGGGTCAGGACCACCGGTCAAAATGCTGTAGATGCCGACAAGATACGAGGACTCAGCTATGCAGGTTGGATGGCCATGGGTAACCACCACCCTTTGCATCACTGGGGTATCATAACGGGACAAAATCCACACGAATCCCACCACTAATCCATTTATTGAAGATCAGAGCACAATCAAGTTGCCGAGCCATAGCTTCGTAAGGGTAATTTGAATTGCCCGAAATAGTGCCGATGAATGGTGGGTAACAGCGGTGATGGCTTTTTGAATGCAGAACATAGCGAATGATTAGGCGCCAGAAGGACTCTGACGCCCGTTCAAGTTAAGCTGTGACGCCTTGGCTTAACAGATACTCATCATAGCTGCCGTGGAAATCGACAACACCAGTCGGTGTGATTTCGATAATGCGGGTAGCCAAAGATGACACGAATTCACGGTCATGGCTGACAAAAACCAAGGTGCCAGGATAGTTATCAAGCGCGAGGTTTAGCGCCTCAATTGATTCCATGTCCAAGTGGTTGGTAGGCTCGTCCAGCAACATCACATTCGGGCGTTGCAGAATCATTTTGCCAAACAACATCCGACCCTGCTCTCCACCTGAAATGACCTTAACTGACTTACCAATGTCGTTTGATGAAAACAGCATGCGACCCAATGTGGCACGAATGACTTGCTCGTCGTCACTTTCCTTGCTCCAACGACTCATCCATTCAAATAAAGTATCGTCCATATTAAAGTCGGCTGAGTGGTCCTGAGCATAGTATCCAAAGGTGGCGTTTTCAGCCCATTTCACTTCACCCGCAGTTGGCGATGCATCACCGATTAGCAGCTTCATTAACGTGGTTTTACCCGCGCCGTTAGGGCCAATAATGGCTATTCGCTCACCTACCCCGACCATTAAATTCACATCGCTAAACACTTCTTCGTCATAGCTTTTGGCCACGCCCATCACTTCCAATGCTTGGCGGTGCAATTTCTTATCTTGATCAAAACGGATAAAAGGACTCACTCGGCTTGAAGGCTTCACTTCAGCCAATGTGATCTTGTCAATTTGCTTGGCGCGCGATGTCGCTTGCTTAGATTTAGAGGCGTTGGCTGAGAAACGCGACACGAATGCCTTCAGGTCAGCAATTTGTGCTTTCTTCTTGGCATTTTCAGAATGTAGCGTCTCACGCGCTTGCGTGGCTGCCGTCATATATTCGTCATAGGTACCAGGGTAAACACGCAATTCACCGTAGTCCATATCTGCCATGTGCGTGCACACACTGTTTAGAAAGTGGCGATCGTGCGAAATAATAACCATGGTGCAATTTCGGTCATTCAGTACCGTCTCTAACCAACGAATGGTGTTGATGTCCAAGTTGTTGGTCGGCTCATCCAATAGCATGATGTCAGGATCTGAAAACAAAACTTGCGCCAACAGCACGCGCAACTTCCAACCCGGTGCAACCTGTGACATTGGACCATAATGCAGTTCTATTCCAATCCCTACACCTAGCAGCAATTCTCCAGCACGGGACTCAGCGGTATAACCGTCCATTTCACCATAGGCCGCTTCTAAATCGCCTGCACGAAACCCATCGGCCTCGCTCATTTCAGGCAAAGCATAGATCGCATCACGCTCAGATTTTACTTTCCATAGATCATCATGACCCATGATGACAGTATCAATGACACTGAATTCTTCAAATGCAAACTGATCCTGCCGCAATTTACCAATGCGCTCATGACTGTCCTTAGACACATTACCTGCTGTAGGCTCTAGGTCACCGCCCAATATTTTCATAAAGGTCGATTTACCACAGCCATTCGCGCCGATGAGGCCATAGCGATTGCCAGGTGTGAATTTTACAGAGACGTCTTCAAACAGTGGCTTAATACCAAACTGCATCGTGATATTTGCGGTAGCTAACAAAGTCTTATTTCCAGTGTAGTCTGCATTGAACTAGGTCCTCCCCATCTTTTGACAAGAATCAAAGGCCCTAAAAATTGGGCGCGAATTATGCCCCAACAACAACTAAAACGCACATTATCTTTGCAATTAGCAAGACCCTGCTGTCAACAAAACAGTAATGGGACGCCCCAAAAAGCCAATATTATCGAAAAAATGGCTGTTCCTGATGCCATCCACCACTGCAAAGCATTAGCCAACCTACTTACCTGTCACTCTCGGCAGCTAGCAAAGCGCGGTGTGACCAGAATGGCATTGCCTGGCGCAATACAGGACAAAGAGTTGGCATTGTTATCAGCCAATGCGGGCATAATAATTTTCCATATCTGGAACGAAACCCTTGAAGTCGATCAAGATTACATTGCACGTTGCGACATCCAGACCACGACTACCCACATTCCCTGGGCTGTATTTTCAACCAACGGACATCCTGAAGATCGAACTGGACTTCCCAAACTATGGTTAGAAATAGCCATAGACAGCAACTGTTCCGAGGATACGATATTAGCTTGAATTACGGTCTCCTGCGGTCCGGTTCTGGCCACGAAATGTTTGGATCAGAGGCGGTTGTATTCTAGGACCGCTTAGGCAGTTCAGAAACAGCTAAAGGATTATGTGTCGACTCAACAGCGGAAGAGCAAACAAAACGCGCTTTTCTAAAAAGTGAAAAACAACTGTTTGTGTCGACTGTGAGGCCTGTATAAAAGGTAGTGAACCGCCATAAGGACAGCCTATATAGGGGATTAAATAGCGGCCAAGGCACTCAAGCATAACTGCACGATGCGTCATCATGCCGTCGTTTTTATGATAGGGTTATTGCATCTGCAGCAATATCCGTCAGGTACAGGCTACTTGATCCAAAGATAGAGGCAACAATGAAAAAAATAAAAAATGAAAAAGAAATGATAAAAAAGGCGATCGAAGCAGGCGTTGCCTATGGAGAGGCACGGGGTGCGGTAACCTTCGAACCGACGGACTCTGCAAACGAAAAAATCGCCTATATTTACCGATTATTGGTGCATGACAAGATCATACAACCCATTGCAGAAGATCAGGTTTCTCAACAGTCCATGCGTCACAAATTGGCCATCTGGGCCTCAAAACTGCCTTAGCTTGAACAGTGTGAAGCCACCTTCAATTTCTAACGTCGCCCAACCAAAAACAGTTGATCTGTTTTCATTCGACGACCAAACCTTCTCACGCTGGACTACCGAACAACCCAAGGATTACCCAGGTTTCGCCATGCGTTTGAACCACCGGCAATGTCGATGACGTTTTGATAGCCCATTTGCACGAGTCGCTGGGCCGTTTGCCGGCTCATTGAACCACTGCGACAATAAATCACCAGCGGCGCCTCTTTATCCGGGAAGGCGGATGAGATGGCCTGTAAATCGTTAAAGGCAATACTGGCATCGGTACCTGGGATTTCACCACCGTAGGGAATATGAACGTTCACCAATGCAAAATCCTTATCAACAGCCACTTTCATAAAATCTGAAACATCAACAACTGTGTATCCATAGGCATTTTTTGGCATGTTTCTCAAGGCATCTGACGATGATTCAGCGAGGCTAAAAATGCTCACCATCAATAGTGCTAACATGAGGGTTATTCGATTTGCCATGTCTATTTCTCCTTCAAAATCTATTCCATTAAAAAAAATCGCCGGATTTTTAACATTGTCCGACGGTATTCACACTGTAGAAAGACCCTATAAAAATGGTGCGGCATATTTCCAAATGTTTTGAAAATACACCGCTATCATCCAGCTTATCTAGATAGGATCCGCACTATTTTTCAATCACTACCGACATTTGATGACCTTCGCCCGAAGGTAAATCGATCGTTGTGATCAGTTCGAGACTATCTTGGTCAACTACCCAAATGATAGGATCGGAGCGACTAGACACGTAAACCTTACCCGTGCCAGTTATGGTGTTCAAATGATAGGGTTTTGGGCTTAGTGACAATGATTTTAATGCCTTAGTCGCAACATCAAAGCTCACCAACTTCTCGTCTCCATTGCTGGATATAAATAATTTTTGTCCATTATCACTGATGTCTAACCCATGCAATTTCGTTCCAATAAAATATTCTTTTCGTTGCGTGGGAGCAGCTAATACGATTTCAGACAACATGCCGAGATTGGGACTCACCACGTACAGCACCTTATCGTCTTTTGACAGCGCCATATGCTCTGGCGTTGTACCTGCATCGATAGAACCGACAACTGACCAGGTTTTCGTGTCTATGATTTGAACGGTCCCTGCCGTGCTATTACTGACATAGGCGAACTTCCCATCGGACGACACAAGCGCATAATATGGACCTGCATCGGTCTTTATTTTGGCAACAATCTTCAATGTCATCACATCTCTAACGCTTAAGATGTTTTCCATTGGATGCGTTGCCACAACGTATTTGTCATCGGGTGTAATTGCAAGATGGTGGCTCCACCCCTGCACGGGTAACTTGCTCATCACATGCCCGTGTGCGGGATGAACCAACGCCGTTGAACTGTTAAATGATTCTCCACCAACGGTGTAGGATTCATTTTGTAGTAAGTTTGATGCGAAAACATATTCGCCATCTGACGTAGCGACCGAACCATGGGGATTACTGACAAATCCATAATCTACGACCACTTTGTCAGTGTCACCGTTAACCTCGATAACGGTATTACCAGACCCCAAAGGAATATATACCTTAGTAGCTGCCATCAACGACGCAGGCAGAAAACCCACTAAAACTGCAGTAGAAAGCGCCAAAAGGTGTTTGGCAGTTTTGCTTAGAATACGACCCATCATGTAACTCCTTAAAACTTAAATCCGAAACAATTGGAAAGTTGGTGAATGGAACACTTTGGCACAACACCAATAGCCGCATTTCACCGTCGGTAATAGCGTCATCAATTCAAAAAGCGTTTTAAATAGGAGGGTGGAATATGGTCGTTGGGAATTGCCTCAAAACACTGCGATTGGAGATCCTAGTCATTTTGGGTGTGATTAAAAGCGGTAGATACTCGGTCGGTAACAGGATTGAACTTGAGTCGAAACAGGAGGAAAAACAATTCATGCATTGACTGTCTACATCGCAGGCGGTTCGGTGGGCGGGTGACTGACCATCCATAACCGCAACGTCCACACCTTCATGATGCAATACCATGGCATTACTGGCATTAGCCGTCGCTGAATACAAGCTCAGCACCATGATGAAACACATCAAAATGAGACGATTAACAGACACAATATTGCCAAAGCCGCGTGAACAAGCGCCCATTTTATAATGGTGGTTGTTGGCCCGCCATTGAAATAACAGGCTTTTAAAATCCCTGACAAAAACTAGGGTTGTAAGCGGCAATTTCAAAAAGGGCTCGGACACCTAAAAGTCATACGCGCGCCGGTCATGGGGTGCTCAAAGCTTAACTCGGTGGCATGCAACATGAGCCGCTCTCCCAAAAGAAAAGCCTCATCATCTGCATAGAGATCGCAGCCTAGAATGGGGTGTCCTAGGTGCATGCTATGCACCCGCAATTGATGTGTTCGCCCCGTTACGGGCGTGAACTTGACCCTAGTAACCTCAGGATTATTGGTCTTTTCAATCACTTCGAACCGACTAATGGCAAGTTTTCCCGTTTCAAAACAGACTTTTTGCAGAGGAAAATGATCGGGTAGTTTTGTGATAGGGGCCTCGATCAAGCCACTGGATTCAGAGACGTGTCCCAACAACAAGGCTTCGTAGGCTTTTTCTATACTGCGATTTTGAAATTGCTTGGTGATATGGCCGTTAACAGCCTTATTTAAGGCCACCAGCATCAGCCCCGATGTGCCAAAATCTAATCGATGCGTCAAGGTACAGCCTGGAAAATCCTGAACAAGTCGAAAATGCACGGAGTCCTTATTGGCAGGATTTTTGCCTGATAGGCTGAGCAGTCCGGTTGGTTTATCAATCAACAGAATGGCATCGTCTTGGTACAGAATACGAATCGTGCCAGAACAGTGAGGTGCGATGAATTCTTTGGGTTGTGGTTGCATAGCGCCGCAGTATAAGCGCCTTGTTAGCTATTTAATAGCCACCACAGCGCCATTGGATGCAGCGCAACTATTTATCGCTGTCAATGCTCAGTGTGCAATCGTGCGCGACTGGCGATCCGCCAATGCACCACAAACAAGAGGCAGTTTATGATGAGAATAATCAGATTCTGTAATGCATTTTGAAAACCCGATCGGCTTTCAGCAACCAAAGCTTGGTCATAAGCAACCTCGCGGGCTGCGGTCAACGCATCCCCCTCTGGGGGCTCATAGCTGCAATTAACATTGGTACAGCAATACCGATTGACCATACTTTCTCGAAAGGCTTCATTGCTTTGATATTGTGACCAAGAATAGCCATCTAGGGTAAAGCCCGGCATCGATATTTGCATCACATTCCACACCGTTATGCCGGTGAAAATAACGAATACAATAACGTTAAAAAAACACACGGCTAAGCCATAGAGTTCCAACCAACCTTTTTTCATGTCGACCTCCCTAAAGCTATCCTGCAGAGCCTAATGCCCCGAAACTGTCAGATAGACTTGATCAATATAGCACAAGCCGGATCATCCACCTGAAAGGCGGAGTATGAACATCGTTCGCAAATAAGACATTGACAGTATCAACGTCACCCTAAATACCCTATCCTAATCAGCAAATCGATGTGGAAAATAAAGAAGCGAGCGCTCTATCACAATGCGCACATGCGTTTTATCATTCATCTTTAACCCGCTAACACCCATGATTTAATATGGTAAAAACCTGATTGTGAAAAGCAATCTGTTCTTTTTGCCAGGCACAACGCAAGGATTCTTAAATGATTAAAGAAATTGTCATTCTTTCACTGCTCAATCTAGCCAATGGCGAACAAGCGAATTTGCAACTAGGCATAGTCACCGGTCAGATGTTTAAGCACCAAACCGATGTTTTTGGAGAGCTAACACTAGATTATAAACAGTGGACATTTTCTACTGGCCTAATTGGTGGCAATAGCCTTACCGATGTATCCTCCATAACGCATGACATTATGGAAAAATGCATTCGGGAATACTGCCTAAAAACTGCTGTAGGTGTTGCCTATGTCAATAATTCACCATTCGTTGGCCAATGGAATTACCGATCCGGAATCGAAGTGCGTAGAGGCAATCTATCACTTGGCAGCGACCATATTAGCTCAAACAGCATTTATGACCCAAACAATGGATTGGACCGCGTTTATTTCAAAGTATACTTCTAAATAGCCCTTTACGATTTTTAATGTCGCGCTGCATGGCGGTTAACATTCTGTATTTGATGATTTTTTTCAATAAAAACGGAAGTATGTACCATTTATGACAGGTGAACAGCCACAAATGAGCAGATTTATGGTAGCTTAAAGAAATTGTGGTCCTTTCAAACAGGACGGAAATTGACAGATAATCGCTGGAGAAAACTGCTTGCCGGTACGTGTTATCAAATCGAAATCTTCATCCTTGCGGTTTTATCCCATTCGCTGGATAGTACCTTTTTTGGCATTACTGCTAGGTTTGGGACTGACCAGCTATGTCACAAACCATGCCATTATAGATGCAGAAAAAGCCAATATGGACAAATTGGCGATTCGTGGTAAAGAGGTCATTTTTTCAGTCAACAGCGAATTAGGCCGGTATGGGGTATTACTGAGCAGTGCTGATGCATTTATGAAGGCAAGCGATAACATTACCCGTGAAAATTTTAGATCCTATTTTAATGCAATAAAACACAATACTGATGCACCAAAAAACCTATCGCTGAGTTACAACCCCATTGTTCATTTCCCTGATCTTTACGCCCATGAGGAAAGCATCAGGGCTGAGGGATTAAAGGATTATTATGTATCTCCTTTAGGACAGCGGCGTTTCTACACCCCGGTAAGATTTATTGAACCCTTTGAATCCAATAAATACGCACTGGGATACGATACCTACTCAGAGACCGACCGCAGGATGGCCATGGACCTATCCCTTGCTATGCAGCAACCTGTTGTCTCCAAAAAGATACTTCTGGTCCAGAGTGACCCTTTAGAACCAGAAAAAGCTGTTATCATGTTTTACCCGCACCATCGGTTTGACAACGAAGTCCCTTTAAGCGCTAAAAATGGCGAACTCTTAGGTTGGCTTGCAATTGTCATTTCTTTAGATCGCCTATTCGGCAATACGTTACTGTCTGAAACTGATCTATTATTTACGGATATTTTCGTAGGCTCTCACGAAAACGAAAACTCCCTGGTGTATAGCAATGTACCCAAGACCAATACCCCTCAGCTCACCAACTTAATGTCTACAACCGAAACAGTGGGCAACAGGGATTGGACATTCAAATTCAGTACCCCAACGAATACCCTGTTATCAAATTCAGAGCGCAATAAGATTCTGGTTGTAGACATTACAGTTGGACTCATATTGTCAATGCTGATTGCGTTATACCTATTCCAGGTACTGACCACACGCTCTAGTGCCTACATTCTTAATCATAAAATCACCAAAGACCTTGCTAAAAGCGAACTGCGGTTTAAAACCATGTTCGAACACGCACCTATTGGTATTGCAAAAGTAAATTCACATACAGGTGTCATCGAAGACGCTAACCAAATGTATGCAGTATTGGTCGGTGTTCCATTTGAACAAGTTAAAGGTACCAACTGGAAAGCGATTACGCATCCTGATGATATACAGCGGGATACAGCCACCCTTAAGCGACTCGTTAACGAAGAGATAGATCAGTTTAAAGTAGAAAAACGGTATGTTCACAAAGACGGTAAAACCATATGGGTAAGATTGGTCGTTGCCGCATTACCGGGTCGGGAACGTAATCAAAAATTCCACCTCAGCATGATTGATGACATCACCCAAGCAAAACATGAAGAGGCTGAATTATTTAACGCAATAAGAATCAAAGACTTGGCACTCAACTCCGCAAAGGCAATTCATTTTGAGTGGGAAATTGCTACAAACCGCCTGAATGTGAATAAAAACAGCGCGTCTACATTTGACAGACAGCTGGAAAGCGACTTTGGTGAACGCCATGAATTTTTGGAACTCATTCATCCGGACGACAAAAAAAGGGTGATTAAAACGTTTTCACATCAAGTGTCAAAAGGTTCGGCCGTTGACCTAAGTTTCCGCATTTTCAACATCGATGGCAGTATTCGACACATATTAATGCGTGGCGAACTGTCGTATGGCGTGAATGCTAAACCAGAATTTGTAAACGGCTTATTGTTGGATGTTACACGTGAACGCGCCACTGAAATCGCATTGAAGGACAGTGAGGAACAACTGCGATTATCCACTGAATTGGCCAATGTCGCGACCTGGGAGGTAGATCTTGTCACCCGCACGCTTAAGCGATCAAAGAATTATGACTCACTTTATGGGCTTCCCTATCAAGAGAGTTGGAACTTTGAGTCGTTTACCAAAGCGATTCATCCTGAGGACCGTGAAAGGTGCGGCCATCTTATTAGGAGCTCGATGGAACCAGGTGGTGAGGACAAATACCAAATCGACTTCCGCGTAATATTCCCCGATGAGAGCATCAAGTGGCTTACCGTTATTGGATTGGTATCACATAGAAGTAACACCGGTGCGGCGCTACAAATACGAGGCTGCCTGATTGACATCACACTGCGCAAAGAAGCAGATGAGCTCAATAAAACGTTAGCCCTTTACGATCAGTTAACCGGACTTCCAAATCGCGTGCTCATGAATGACCACTTCGATCTCGCTATAAGTACCTGCAAACGACACGGCAGAAAATTAACGGTCATGTTCTTAGACCTCGACCACTTTAAAGATATCAATGATTCTATGGGACACTCTGTAGGCGACCAATTGTTGATTAACACCGCCAAAATACTCATAGATTGTCTACGTGATGAAGATACCGTTGCCCGCTTAGGTGGCGACGAGTTTATGGTGATTTTGCCCGACTCCAGTATTGATGGCGCAGCCCAAGTAGCAGAAAACATATTGATTGCTGTTAGCAATATGACAGAAATCAGCGGCTATCAGGTGAGTACCTCGGTGTCCATTGGGATTGCTCAATATCCAAATGACGGTGAAGGCATCGAAGTGTTATCAAAAAATGCGGATATTGCACTTTATCGCGCCAAAGGTAGCGGCCGTAATACGTTCCGATTCTTTACGCCAGAGATGCAAGAACATTCTACTCGACACCTATTCATTGCCAATGCACTGCGCACCGCAATTGATAACGACCAACTAATGATCCACTATCAGCCACAATTTTCAGGCAACATTATCGGTGTGGAGGCATTACTTCGCTGGGAACACCCCGAAATGGGGCCAATATCACCTGCTGAATTTATCCCCATCGCAGAGGCTAATGGCACCATCATGCCGATTGGGGAATGGGTACTGAAGACTGCCGCAACACAATTGAAATTATGGCGTGACGCTGGCTACGCTATCAACCGAGTCGCCGTTAACTTTTCTGCCAAGCAGTTCCAACAAAATAATGTGATAGAGAATGTCGTGTCAATCGTTGACAGTATTGGCATATCACGCAATTGTATTGAACTCGAATTAACCGAAGCCGTTGGTGTTGACAGGCCGATTCGGGCCATTGAAATTATGGAAGCACTCACGGAATCTGGATTTCAATTGGCCATTGACGACTTCGGTACGGGGTTTTCATCAATGAATTATTTGAAAAAATTCAAAGTCCATACGCTTAAAATTGACCAATCATTTATTCGTGACATTACGAACAGCCCAAGTGACCAAGCCATTGTGATTGCCATTATCAATATGGCCAATAGCCTGGATATGATGACAATCGCTGAAGGGGTTGAAACCAAAGAGCAGTGGGACTTTCTGAAAGCTCAGGGTTGCACCCAGTTTCAGGGATATTATTTCAGCAGGCCTTTAACACCGAAAGACTGTGAGTTATTTTTTGAAAAGCATGACCTTTTACGGCCTATGTCTACCTAAAAAAGCTACTGTAATCTGAGGAAGCAGCAAGGTTGCATGTGGCCTTTGCAATCAATTTACAGGTTGAAATCTAGTCTTTCCCCGTAAACGCACTATCATAGATTCATCACTCTGAAGGCCGATAATATGGCAAAGACAATCTATCGAGATGGCGTAAACCCTGGGTATTTGGTGAAACGCACCATTGGGTATCAGGGTCAGGCATCACTGGGTCCTGTCATTATGAAACTGGATGCATTATTTGGCATGCAACAGGTGATCCATCACGAAAAGAGATGCCTACTAAAGCTCGCCTACGATGGCAGCAAAATAGATATTGACCACATTCTAGAGATTCTTTTGGCCGACAACATCACACTGACATCAGGATGGTGGGCCACACGCATACTGAACCACTACCGTTTCATTGACCAAAATGTCCGAGACAACGCAAAGCATGTTCCCGTGTGCTGCAGCAAGCCACCCCCAGAGGTTGCCCGACGATTGCGGCGAAGCTGAATCACAAGCCACAGTTAACAACCCTTGCTATCCCACGGCGTCCAAATCTATCCACCTTTCAATTGTTTGAATGTTCGCCTCTGACAAGTGCTCTCCTACACCCATTGGATATTTTTCATGGCGGTGTAGTGACATCTGTATCACGGCGCTGCTTTATGAGCGACGACCAAGCAAAGGATTTACCAGGCGCCACTACAGGCCCCTATAAGGCACTTTTGATGACATTCTCATTAACCATCTAGATTCCATCCAAAAGAGCCAACACCCTCTCCGGAGCCGCTGTG
>ERZ767114.194-NODE-194-length-41541-cov-7.162068_pt1 | contig 41541 bp, 31 predicted proteins | sample MGYA00374952_ERZ767114 | MGnify/ENA primary metagenome ERZ767114 (study PRJEB28939, sample SAMN06267156) | marine metagenome | isolation source: Columbia River Estuary | place: USA:Columbia River Estuary, USA | collected 2012-05-05 ... | reverse complement strand
GCATCAGCGTGTCCTGGAATCATTCCAGAGCCCCATGCTCCGCCCATGTTGAGGGAGTTGGTGAGGTAAGGATCGCCTACTGGACTCATTCCACCGAACGTCTGGTTAACGAATTGTTCTGCGCTCATGGTTCCAACACCACCAAGAAGACCGAGTTGAACAGAGGTTGCAGAGGTTGCCCATCCGCCAGCCCAAGTTGCAACTGCGGTGTATTGCTCAACGGTGAGGTTGAACGCAGCCATTGCGTCAGGAACTTCCATAGTTAGGAAAGCAGCAAGACCGAATCCTGTTCCGTCAGCGTTGGTTGCAATCAATCCGGTTGGAGTATCGGTGAGGTGACCTGCAACCATGAGAGCAATGCCGTTTGCACCAGCAAAGTCAACGCCCAAGAGGTTGTGGAGTCGGCTTGTGATGTCATCGTTGTTTGTAGCGTTGAAGTCTGTACCGCCGCCGTAGCCGGCGAAGCTTGTTCCAATTGCCGCAAACAATGACCAATCTCGAACAAAGGTTTGACCAAAATCAGGGACTGCAATATCTGCGGTTGAGCTATCCATATCATGGTCAACCATCATCATAGCAACATAACCGTATGTTGTTGCTCGAGCCATAACTGTGGAGTTCGCCGGGTCTGCTGTTACATCAGAAAGCATGGTTTCTGGAGTGCCGAGTCCCATGAATGCCACAACACCAAGCGGATTTTCAAGAGAGATATTGAATGCTGGGTCAGCAGGATGCATGGTACCGGTCATAGCCATGTCAAGTGTTCCATCTGGGAAGTCTGCAGTTGGCAAAGTATCGCCATTAGCAGCATTAGCACCAGCAATGCCTTGGCCAGTTGGAGAGACTGCCCAAGCTGCATAAGCGCCCATAGCCCAGTTCATCCCCATTGCACCATCGCATGGAATTGAAAGTCCGCCAGCAGCACATATGTCAGAAACTGTTGCAGTTCCTGCTTGTGTGGTGTTCATGTCTTGGTTGATCATTTGAGCAGCGAATCCGACCTTGGTGAGTTCCATGATTCCGTTGATTGCCATTCCGGTTGCACCGATGACCTGTGGAGTGAAACCGATGTTGAGTTGCGTAATTTGGACGTCACAAGGAGTCACGGTGTCAACTGAACACGCATAGGAGGTGTTTTCATGGTACGTTACTGTTCCAGCAGTCGAATCGTGGGAGGTGAAGGTTCGGTCAGAAGTAATGGTGTAGGTTACCGGCCCAATCTTTTCATGAGTTGGAGCGGTTCCATTCGCCATAACATCGTCAAGATTCGTTACGGTCCATCCGTAAAAATCTCGGTCAGCGGTAGAAGTCACCCAGTCTTCTTCAAATTCTGTACAATCATCGTTGGAACAAATGTTGTCCAACGGCGTGGTCTTTGTCGCTTCCAGTACAGCGTCTTCAACACCACCGGTAGAAAGCACGGAAAGGCCTCCACTCAGCAGTATGAACACAAGTCCTGCAGCAAGCATCGTTTTGTCTGTCATCATCGACATAAAGGGCGAACGCAAATCCATAGCACATAAGTGTTGGCGAGAACACCTAGTATATTCGGCCATATCTCATTCATTCGCCAAAAGCCAAGCATCCAATCGGTGCGGTCATCAAGTTGAAGCCGTACCGAGCATCATGGCCGAAGGCGATATCGAGGGGCCACATCCCAAGGGATGGCCAGGCCAATTATGGCTTGAAGGGCGAACAGTCGTCCACTTGTTGGATGAACAGCAACGCCCCACGCACATGCCCAGAGGCCCAGCAAAACGCACCGGTCCTGGTTTCCTCAATCCTGCAATGGCGCCAGCTCGTACTCGCAGTGTATTGTTACTCAACGACGCATTGGAACACGACTGGCTTGTGAACGGTAACAAATCCATTCGAGTTCTTGACGCATTGTGTGCAACTGGAGTGCGAATCCGCAGATGGAGAAATGAAATCCCAACACTGAGTCAGAACAGACTTCGTATCACTGCCAATGACCTCGACGAGTTCGCCCTCAATTGGGCTCAACAATCGCATTCAACTCATCCGCCGCACCAACCGATTGAACACGAGCCTGAAGACGACCGATACGGCAAAACCTCAAACCAAGTTTTCGTAAATGGACTTGATTTTAGACAGATGGATGCGCGTATTGCCATGCTTGAAACTGGATATCAATGGATTGATCTCGACCCATTTGGTTCGCCTGTACAATTCCTTGATGCTGCACTGCAGGGACTTTCGAGAACCGGCGTGTTGGAAATAACCGCAACCGATACAGCTGCCCTAACAGGCTCATCGGCCTCAAGTCAAGCGCGTCGATACGGTGCAAAGGGTATCGTCGATGTCTATGCTCACGATGATGCGGTCCGATTGCTGTTGGCCACTGTTGCTACGAGTGCGGCACGGCTGGATAAAACTGTGATTCCACTGCTGGCGCTGTTTGATGGCCATCACGTACGCGTTTCCTGCCTTATCAAAACCAGTCGTGAGAAAGCGAGTCGAGTCGGTGAAAACATCGGCTGGAGAATTCGAGAAGACGATGTCCCTTACCGATTCGTTCAACATCCGACCCCAGAACAAGTAAAGCGAGGAAGTGGCCCAATGTGGACTGGCCCACTTTGGAGCAAGGAGATTGCTGGAAGGATGACGGTCGAAAAAGCGCTGGAACTGTGCCAGCCATCTTCAGCAGAATTAGAATCATTACGGCAGTCTGGGCTTGAATGGAGCGATGATGATGTCGAATACTCAACCCGTGAACTCAAACGAAGCGTACGATACATTTCTGATGCTGCAGACCTCATGAGTCGAGAGCATCTGCTCCTGAACCTTGACGCATTACCAAAATGGGCTGGAGTAGGTGGCGCTCCAAAGCTTGAGAAACTCATTGCCAGCCTTGTCGATGCTGGATACGCTGCTGCACGATTGCCAGACCTTGAACCATTGATGGTTACCGATGCGCCTTTTCAGACTGTTCTTGAACATGTCCGTAACAAAACAACTTCAGCCAAATGATGGATCGATGTCTTGGTCGTAGACTTCAGAGTCTGGACCTGGAAGTAATGTTCGTGAATTTTCAAGGACATCTCGGACACTGTCCTCAATGTTTTGCGCATTTTCAAGTAATTCACTCAGAGGGATTTCGATTCCAGTTAGTTCTGCAACGGCTTCAACGGCCAATGCTGCAGCACGTGCGTCAGGATACATCGGACTCGCTTCGGCAAGTAGAGCAGTTACGTCAATTCCGAGGCGGTCTCCTTCTCCAAGAAGGAAACCTGTAATTCCCGCAACAATTCCTTGCTGAATCGGTTCAATGCCAGCGCGGTGAAGGCGGTCTCTTGCCTCTTGTGACGAGCCTACTCCAAACAAGGCTCCAGTCGAGACTTCTTTGCTCGATTGAACCAAGCCATCAATGATGATAAGTCGGTCAAAGCCACCTCGAGTAAACCATTCAAGAACCGTGGATGCAAACATGATGTCTTGTTCATCTTTGAATTGGATTTCTGATGTGAAGACACCGATTCCGTCGCCTTGATAGACTCGAACTGGATGTTTTGGTACTTCGTTATGAATCAAGGCAACTGCCGGGAATTGGGCATTGAGAACTGTTCCGAGCTGGTTGAGTTGAAGCGTTTGGATGATGTGGGAGGCGGCAATGACGCCAACCATTCCTGCGGTAGTGAATCCTGCTACTGCCACACCACCGGTCGTCAAAGGGTCTGCGCCGTCTTGCAAAACCAATGCATAGCCTTTGAATTCATGCTCCACATTCATCCCCTCCAAGCGGTCGTAGAGCCAGTCAATGAAAAGTCATACGGTGAGATTATTCTTCCCAAACCGCCCAGTCTTCCATGCCTTCCTCGCGGTACCACCAAACGCCTTCTTCATCTTCCCACCACTCAGTGCCGTTCTCATCGACGGAGGTTCCGTCGTCTTCAGTTGCTTCTTCTGTGTTGTCTTCTGATTCAAACTCTTCTTCATGGCTGTAATCTTCAACACTTCCGCGACCGTCTACTTCATCGAACAATGTTCTACGGCGCTCTTCAGGTGGCTCTCCAGCAATGAATTCATCTCCAGAACTCCGAATCTCGTCAAGACTACGGCTTGAACGAGGGGCAGCCACTGGGGCCATGTCTTCGCTTTCATCGAGCTCATCAAAGGCTTCGAACCAGTCTTCCTCTTCAGGTCGAGAACGAAGGAGAACAAATGCTACACCGGCGCCTGCCAAAACAAGTACGGCAATGATTCCACCAACAAGAGCGCCAGAACCGCCCTTGGAATTGTCTTTCGAAGTATCCCCGTTATCGGAATTTGGAACGATGATTGGGTCGCTCAGTGTCCATTGGAGTTCTCCCTCGGTTGCGGCCGAGGAGGAGGTCATGCCAGTGCAGTTGTCTGTGCCGTCATCAAAGCATGTTAAGCTCAATTCATATCCAACACCTTGCATTCCGGGAAATAGACCGTCAGAAGGCCCGTTGCGTACAGGTGTAAATTCAACCTCAAGAGTACCATTTGCAGGGATGGTGAGGACGGGTCCGCTGCTAGGCAACGGAGATGGCTCGAATGAAATTGGAGGAAGGATTGTTGGAATGTTTTTCCAGGTAAATCCGACTTGGACGGCAAATGGATTTGGATTGGTGATGGTACAAGTGATTGGAGAATCGGTACCGTCCCCTTCCCAAGCATAGGTTACTGCTTCACAAGACACTGAACCTGCAAGGGTAACATCGGGGAATGCAGGAGGATTGGTCTGGTTATCCGTTTGGTTTGTCGTTTGATTCTCCGTTCCATTCTCGGTTTCGTTCACAGTATGAGCGGCGAATGAATACGAATAGGATTCAGGGGTGACTAAAAACCAGCTTTGGCCGTCTGATGGAGCGAAATGAAGGGTCCCGTGAGCATTGGAGATTCCCGTGAGGGAAACTTTCCCGCCTTTGACTTCCACAGTTCCAGATTCAGTGATGTTTCCAGTTTCATTGGTAAGACTCCAATCGTATTCTACGTTCGCCAATACGGAGGATTGTGATGGCAATTCTGGCGTAATCGTTGCTTCAACAGAATAGTAGCCTGTCTCGTTCAATTCGACTGGTTCGGAGGAGTGAGAGAGCGTAGCCCTGAGCACGCCCATCCCCGTGAGAATGAGAGATGATTCATCAGCCGGTTGAATCGATTCTGAACCTGCGGTTCCTGCATAGTCTACAGAGATACTTGCCTCACCGAGGAACTCGGAAAAGGAGGCTGAAAGTTCTGTTAAATCATCGACTGATACAGCGTACCAAACGCCATTTTCGTCGGTTGTACCTTGCATTGAATAAAGGAAATTCCCTGCTTCAAACAGCATGGTAAGGTCTTGAGATGGAAGAGGCAATCCTTCGCTGCCGAGCGTCACGGTGATGTTCAATGAATCAAGAGCGCTCATCTCGAAGGACGTCGAACTATAACTGCCCGAAGATGAAAGATTGAGGGTTAGGTTTGATTGCCGTAGCGAATTGTTCAATGTATAGACAGGGCCTACCGATGAAAACTGTTCCGAGGTATTGCCGTATTCGTCGTAAGCCACAACAGCGACCCAATAGTCAGTACGGTCGATCAGCGGAGTGCCGTCGCCGGTCGTTGTAATGTTCATGGAAAAGATGCCAGACGCTGAAGATGTGGTTGTAGTTGCTAATTCCGTCAGGTTCTCTAACGTCAAGATTTCAAACGCCTCGACAAAGACCCTGTACTCGGAAGGTGCATCTAAAGATGCATTCCAAGCCACGTCAAACGAGCTTCCGTTGTCGTCAGGGGTGTCGACGACGGTCATTCCTTGTACGGCTGAAGGCGGAGCAGGGAAAGGAATTGCAACAGAAAGACGGGCTGAAAGATTACTGGTCACCCCGTAGAGGTGCAACGAGCGTACAACATAATCATAAGACTCACCAGGGGCAAAATTTGGGTCTATGGTCGAGTTTATTTCGGTAGAGAGGGTTGGGTTGTTGAGGTCTAAAACTCCCCCTGAAACAACTCTAAACACTTCAAATTCAATGAAGCCATCGCCAAACTCAATCTCGTCTTGCCATGAAAAGGACACCATTTCGTGAGTCAAGATTTCCAGTTGTAACACAGGTGCAGGCGGTAAAGCGAGATTTGGTGCGCCGGGGATGTAATCTGCACTGAGCCCCGAAGCATGTAAACTGCCGTTCTTCGTAGAGGTGAACGGTAAATCGATAACAATCGTGCCACTGCCGGCCGTTTGAAGCTGATTGATGATGTTGGTGAGGTTTCCTTGTGCTGCAGGATTATTCTCAACAAGGAAGTCCATATCGTAGCCGATGTCCAACGAACTAACGTTGAAAGTACCGTGCCCCATACTTGCGAAGTCGAAGATGAGTGAGGTCATTTCAATGTCGTAATCCATCGGTTGTGATGATTGTGAAGAGAGTTGAGACACCAGTAAATTGGTCATCAAGCTGAGATCGTCAATAACCGAAAGTGGACTCGTACCCAGTGCGTTATCGCCAGCGTAACCTTCGGCAGTCAAGTCGAGTTGTCCGTCAAGATCAAAATCCACGCCTATTGATTCCCAAGAACCGATAAACAAACCAAAGACTGTGTCTTCACCTGCTGAAACGATATGCTCCATCTGTCCGTCACCATTCATATCCACAAACATGGAATCGGTTGGGGAAGTCCAAGGTTCAAGTGTATCCATAGTAGCATTAACTGAAGACAGGGTGATGTTGTACATGGTTAGGTTCCCATCCAAGGTTTGAGCATTACCGTCTACCGAGTCCAATTGAGGGACGAAAAGCGACATAGCCCCATTGTTATCGTGGTCTGCCATAGTTGTGTTATCGAAAATCAAGTTTGAGAGAACGGATGTTGTCGACCAGCCAGAGGCGGTGTTTTCTGCAAGAGTGTAGCCTTGGAGGGTTGGAGAGAAAATATCGATATCGCCGTCAAAATCAATGTCGCCAAGAACGAGGTTATCGCTCAAGCCATCCATCGTATCCCCGGTTGCGGAAATGACCCCGTTGCTCCAACTTATCTGGCTTGAATGGCCCAGTGAATCAACAACGATAAGTGTAAAATCACCTTGACTTCCTTCGAAATAGTCACCGGTAAGGCCGACAAGTTGAGCCGGTGTTGCAGTCCCGTTTATGTCAATGGTAACAGTGGAGTTATCGGAAAAAGTGTTTCGTCTTGTATCGTATTCGCGGAACGATACAATTCCGTTCTGGTGAATTGAGAGAATATCCGCTCCACCGTTTCCGACAATATCGCCCACAAGTGCTGAGATGAGACCAGAGCTTAGCGAAATAGGTGTTGCGTTACCCAAAGTATTGTTGTTAGCGTCGTAAAGATGGACGCAAACGAGATTTGCTGAAGGAGCTACTGAAATTACATCTGAATAATTGTCGCCGTTAATATCTGCCACTGAAAGAGCGTTGCTGGAGCCGCATGTAGGAACCCACGAAGAGGAAGTAACTCCCGCAGTAGCGTCCCAGTCAAGGATTGAAATCGCTGCTTGAGAATTCGTCACGGATTGGACTGTCGACAATACGACAATCTCATCAAAACTGTCGTTATCGAAATCTCCGGACTCATAGGTTGTGAGTTGGCCGGTTTGTCGCAGTCCCGCTGAAACTTCAGAGGTGAAGTTCAACGAGGCAGTTGCGGTCTCAATTGAAGAAGCATAAGGGATGTAAAACGGCATAGACGAAGCGCCACCAGTTGAATAGACGTCTTCCGCAGTATAATCGTTAAAGAAGGTATTTTGATTTCCAATGTCGCCAAAACCTGCGCCTTCAAACGCCCATTCTTTAACGCCGTCTTGATTGACATCCAGCGCTACTTGACCGGGGGATGCGTCGTTATGGTCGACGTTAATGTAGAAGTGCGCAGCCTCAAACGTCACATTTCTCGGGACTTCCAATGAAAAATTCGTATCGGTTTGGTTTGCAACCAAGGGGATTGTAATTGATCCCGAACCGTTCGAAAAAAGATACACTGAGCCGCCCTGACCGTTTGCACTCGCAGAAAATAAGGCCCCTGATTGGGAAAAAACAAGTAAAAACAAAACAAAGAATGTTGTGAATCGATTTAATTCCATTTTGAGACCTCACAGAGGAGGGCGCAGCCCTCTTGCAGTTCACAAAGAAAGAGGTGAGGTTTTCAAGCCTTGCTTCATTCATGCGCAAAAATGGCGGATGTATCCCGCTAAAGGATTAAGTGAGACGTGCGAATAGAGTCTTGTGAAGAGGGGTCAATTTGGACAGGTCTGCTAAGATATCTGTAACTGCAGGTGACGTCGAATTTGAATTGGATGGTTCTCCGGCTGAAATAGAAGAAAGGCTCTCTCACCTACGCCAAGATGATTCTTGGAGCATAATGATCGGACGATTGAAAGTGGCCCGCGAAGAGGTACTCAATGCTGCTGTGGATGCTGCAAAAGCATCTGGGTTGCCGGGCAGAGGCGCTGATTTCAAAACCCTGATAGAAACGTATTCTCTCAAAAGAAAACCTGACCAAGTGCTCGGGGCCATCCACTACCTTCGAGATGTAGAGAGCATCCTGGACAGCCCTCCACGCGTCATCAACCAATTGTTCGAAGATGCTGGTATTGAATCACCTGGAAACCTTTCACTCTACCTCAATCGATTGCGAGAGCGTGAATTCTTGATTATTCCAAGCGGTAGCGAGGATAAGAATCGATATGCTGTGCTCAGTCCAGAAGGTCAAGAACATCTGAACAAGCGTTCAACCAAGTGAGGCGTTCAGATGGTCATGTCAGGCGGCGGAGGGGACGACCCTCGAGAATCGGAGAGTGAAGCTGGAGAGGTGCTGGATTGGTCGTTCCAAAATCACAAAGAAGCGATATTACGCAAAGGGAGGCACTCTGGTTCGGACTTCCGCAGGGCAATTCTCGACAACGCGGACTTGACTGAGGGGGACTTCACCAAATGCAACTTCAAGAGAGCATCAATGGTGGAAATTGATTTGATGAAATCAGCGTTCGATGGCTCGGACTTCCGTGGAGCCGATTTGCGAAAGGCAAGACTCAATCTTTCAAACTTTAGAAATTGTAAATTCGCTGGAGCCGATTTGCGAGGGATACGTGGAAGGTACGCGATCTGGCAAGGCAGTGATTGGTGGAACGCTACTATGGACGATGATTTGAAGAAAGTACTCTCGAAAAAATGGCCGCGGCCAAGTTCCGACTGATTATTTTTCTTCGCCTACACTTAGTGCGACTTTATTCCCGGGATAGAGTGCAAGGCGGGCTCGGGCGTTGATCATTGGCAAGGCTGCTATTCCGAGGCACATCACCATGCAAACGCCACAGAAATAGGTTGTAATTTCATACGTCAGCAGCAAAACTCCTTCGAGATGAGTATCTGCTGCCCCCTTGATCATGAGGCTTCCCGCTGTCCCGGTAATGAGTCCTATACTCGCTCCGCTGATGGCAAGTTTGGCCCCAAGTCCGTTAAGGAAAATCAACATGATGCCCCCTGTAATTAACAGCAGGCTTGAAAAGACCAGTCCGTAGCCTCTGAGAGCATAACCGCCTGAATCTCGAGCAGCATCATGGAACGTTTGATACTCTTCAACGGTGACCTCACTGCTGCCATCTCCTTGACTGTTCGGTACGTCAAGTATCAATCCGACTTCTTCGGTTGAAAGGTCTGTAGCATTGTGAAGTCCAATGTCTCCATACGCTTGGCCCAGCAACACTAAGGCGCCGAAAAGAAGCAATATGCCTACTGTTCTGGGTCCTTTGGTATCCGGACGAACCGCAAACAAATCTGAGGGTATTTCAGATTCAGGTTGGCTATCATCCATTCTCATAGAAAATCCAAGATCGATGTCTTGGTCTTTTTCCTCAGCATTTACTGTGATATGTTGATGGACGTCGCCCATGATAACACTGTCACTGATGGTGTTCGAATTTTCATCAGAAGGAGATTGCGTCATTCTTCCGCCTCCGATGTGTGGTTGAGCAAACCTGCTCGAATGTCTTCAGGAATTACCATTGGGGAAATCGTATCCATATCTACGCATACGGTGACATGCGAAGATTCCCAAACGACTTCTTCGTTCTGGTTGTGAAATTTATACGACCAAGTACATGACTTCGAACCAACTTTCGTAAGCCAAATGGTGGCATGTACGGTGTCTCCATACCGCAAAGGAGTGATAAAATCAGTTTCAATATGGACGATTGGAAAACCAATTTTCCTTTCGAGTAACATCGTCGGGTAAGGTATTCCACAGATTGGCTCCCAGCATTCTTCGAAAAAACGGTGAGCCAGATCATAAATGCGCGGGAAGTACGCAATTTGGGCGCTGTCAATCATTGGGAAATCCACACGCCTAGAGAGTTGGACCGCCATGATACGACCAAGGGCCTTTCTATCATGAAGGCTTGTATTCAGTCCATCAAGAACCCCCGAAAAGCAACCCGTTGCGCTTATATCCAATCGGTTAGTGGCCCGAACTACAAGGCCCTATAGTGTAGCTTGGATATCACGCCGGCTTGCGGAGCCAGCAACCCGTGTTCGAATCGCGGTGGGGCCGCTCTTGTCCTGTTTGAGTGCAACCGCTGCCTCAAGATTTTAGTTTCCAATCGTGCATATCCCATTTCTGGTCCTCAGCTAATTGTCGAAACGAGCCTTTGGAATTGATAGCGACTGGATGACCGGTAATTCGCATAAACCAAGAGTCGGCCATCGTGTTACCATAGCCATAACATTCCTCAAGTTCATGGCCATGTTGCAATGCATCTGCTTCAACAATGGCAATCTTACCTTTGCGCCGAGGGACCGACCATCCGCGTTCTGAACCACTGAGAATACCCTCTCTTACATCTGGGCCACAGCCGTAAACTGCATCCATTCCAAGGACTTCGCCCATGGCTTCAGCCATTGGAGCAATCGTGGCGGTAACCAAGACGACTCGATGTCCTTGGGACTTATGCCAGCGTAGTGAATCCTGAGCCTCTTGTGTAATTTTTTTCGAAAGATTCTCATTAGCGATGCGTTTTGAGAACGATTCAAGGACGCTCCATGAAGCGAGGGAAAAATGTCCACGGTTTCGGGCGGCGTCGTAGAAAGAACGGCCTCTGAGTAAGTTTGACGTGAGGCCCAATACCCATGCTACAGCGCCGTATGGTATTCTCCACGGGCGCTTTCGGCCCAGATAAGCGGTCAATGTTTTTTCACTCGATGCGTCTAAAAGAGTACCATCGAGGTCAAAATACGCCGCAACGGACTTTCCCATGGCCTGCGCACATCGCGCTAGATAATGAGTTAAACCCCGTTAAAATCTTTAGATTCGCTGAATTTTGGGCGCCTCGGTACAACCTGACTCGCCGTATACTCGACGTCCTGCGGTGTGATCTTGCCACCAGACGAGGTATTCCGAGAGATGCCGAGGGATGAAAAATCCAACTTTTCGCGGCGTTAAGCCATGGTTTCGCATTGAACGGTCATGGCTTAGATTGGCAACTATCGATTGGGCAGAACACCCGGGGTTTGCCCCAACGAAATTGAGTATTTCTTTCTTTAACCGTTCAAATCTTGCTCTCTTTTGAGAACCTTTGCCTTTTTTCTGAGGAGACATAAATCGAAAAACTCTGTCAACCCATATGAAAGAAACCGTGGCAGTCCCATGGGGAGAAAATCACTCAAATGAAACGTTTTGAGTGGTTTTCCAGTTAGCAGTGGCGAGTTTCTTTGCCTTACCATCGGCAATAATCGGGTGAATATCTTTCAATCGACCGTGCATGCCTTGTACTTGGAATTTAACTCGAAGTTCAGCTGCTTGGTCTCGAACGACCGCTTCCATTTGGGCCTCGTCAAGTTCAACAGATGCAAGCGAAGAGCCGTCGGATTGGTTGCTGATGGTGAATGTGGTTCCAGAAACGGAAAGCGACGGGCGGAAGTCCATGTCGTTTGGATGGTTCATCCAGACTGAAACATCGACTGAAAGGGAATCGCGAATATTTACTCGGCTAATTTCTACGGTATCGACCATGGCAACCAACTCATCCGAAGTGCTCCCGCTTCTTACACCTTTTTATCGAACAAAGTGGTCACTCATAGGCGATTTCTGTAAGTTTTGGCACAAGAACAGTAATTGTGACGGTGAGCGTCCAATCGTTTCCAGGATCCGGGTCGGGTGTGCCTTCAAACAATGGGTCGGGGTCTGCTTGCTGAGCCGTAACGGACCAAACCCATGTCCCCTGCCCTTTGCGAGTGCCCGAAGCCATCAGTAATTGTTCAAGAAGAAGTTCTGCTGAGTCCGAATCATAGATTCCGTCTTCACCTGAAGGGTTCATGTTGTCGGCAGACAAAGAAGCAGAAGCGGATTCGTTCGCAGTTAAGTTTCCACCACCGGTCTGAGCGTTCTTTTCGTAGTTATCGTTGACAATCAAGACGCTAAGGGTAAAGTTGTCTTGTGGAGCGAGAACGTCTTGTTGGAGTTCAAGAAGACCGTTGAAACTGACGACCCTTCCCTCGGCACCAGGGGTGATGTTTCCTTGCCACTCTTGGCCTTGATCGAGGTATTCATCCCATGTGAATTCCACTTCTTTGGATTCCCAAGATACCTCATATTTGCGAGATTTAATGTCAAGTGAAAACAATTCTTTGATGAATGCGTCAGCAGAATCGGTTACGGTTAGACTGCACTGGATGGTGCCTGAACGGTTGGTAGGTAGCAGGACTGTTTCCGTTGAAGCATCAATATCGTTTCGCATATCGCCATCGCCATCGCTGTCTTCTCCCCAATTCAGATCCCAAGCGTAGCGTAGAAGGTCGCCTTCAGGGTCCGAACTTCTGCTTGCGTCAAGCATCACCGAGTCGCCGGAACGAATTGATTCGGGGTAAGTGAGATTGAGGACTGGGGCCCCGTTGACGTTGATGATTGATGTTGCTGAATCTTCGCCGCCCTGATTGTTAACGACGGTCAATTTAACGGAAAAAATTCCGAACGTCGAATACCGGTGTGAAGTAAAGCCTGTGGTAGTCTCACTGGTTTGCCCATCGCCAAAATCCCACAAGTACTCGGTGATGATGCCTTCGATGGGTTCAGAAGATCGTGCATCGAAAGTGACCGTCTCGCCTTCCTGAATTTGAAGAGGATATGCTGTAAGGTTTGCACGAGGGTCGACGGTGGAACTCAGCCCACTGGTGCAACCAGCAACAAGGCTGGAACAGACAAGTAAAGCCACCATGGCAAGAGAACGGAGCCTACGTCCGGGATTTCCTTGCCACATGGAAATTGCTGAAAACCCACCCTATCTAATTCTTGGGGCGATACTCTCGGCCTGATTCGGTTTCGTAAGGTGTGAAATTACCGTCAGAGTTCTACTTCTTCGGGCAAATCACCTACAATCTGAACCGATTCAAGGTGGTCGCCCATTTCTTCTACGGATTCGTGTTCAATTATGTTCAGTAAAGAGTGGTCCGATTCGGTTTCTTCTTCTGTAAACAAGTCTTCCAGTTCAACCTCCCCAACATCGTAATCTGGTGGTGAATCCGATACTTGCTCTGGCTTGAGTTGTTGGTTTTCACCTTCAAGTTCAGACATCGCTTCGTCGATGACGCTTTGCTGACGAGCAGCGTGATCTTTGCTCATCTGGGGCTCGAGGGGGTCACGGTATTCCAGCTCGGCCGGCTCTGTATTTTCGGCCTTTGCGCCAAAGGCTTGTTTGAAACGGTCGAGGAAGCCCATATTCCCACGGTAGTGAAGACAAAATATGGGCTTTACTGTTGCTTGAGAATACAGCGAGATGTTCAAGGGGGGTCAGCGTTGTTAGTCCTTTATGGCCCCGAATATCCTTGACGGTGAGCGCGTGCTCGCCTTTGATTTGGAGACCACGGGCATCTCTACATCTTCAGATAGAATCGTGCAAATTGCTCTCATTGGTGCTGCACCGGACGGTGAACCTATTCATTATGAGCGAATTATCAATCCGGGTAGGCCAATACCGTATGGGGCCAGTAATGTCCACGGTATTTACGACAGCGATGTTCGAGGAAAAGGAAGGTTCTCGACCATTGTCGACGAAGTCGCCGAACTTATCGATGGCTCAGTTATCGTTGGACATAATGTCCGGAAGTTCGACCTTGAGATGCTTGAAGGTGAATTTCTACGGCTTGGAAAGCGAATGCCACGTCCAAAAGCGGTCATGGACACCTATGAGTTGGTTCGACGACTCAAACTTCCTCGGCCGCACAACCTTGGGGCATTGTGCGCTCGGAATGGTATTTCCCTAGAGAATGCGCACACCGCTGCTGCCGATGCTGCTGCATCATTGCTTCTTTTTTGGCGACTATCTGTCGACCATGCGCCATCGTTTCGACACTCGCTCGAGGAACTCGAACGTTGGGCTGTTCACGGCAACATCTCATCTGATGCAAGCCAATTGGGACGGGGTTTAGGGGATTTAGAACCGGTCGACCAGATTGGAAAAATCCGCAAAGATGGAAATCAAATGATTCTCGCATTCGGAAGACATCGAGGCAGGGATATCCTCGAAGTTCAAGCCGAAGACCCTCGATACATTCACTGGTTGTTGTCAGCGAAAGGAATTGAAGACGAAGCAGCAAGAGAACTGGTTCGAGAATACCTGGATGTTGAAGAGTGAAGAGCCGAGCAGTAGGCAGGACTCCATGGTAAGACATCGTACCAGTGACCAATCCTCCATGCTCGTTGGGCTTTTTCCACTTCTGAAAAAGTCATCATTGAGAGTTCTTGATTCGGCACTTTATGAATCCGCAGGCGACCATAGTTTCGAAGCGATTGAATGGCATAACTGAATAACAATTCGTCAGAAGAAGAGATGGGGTAGTACTGAAATGAACGCGCTATCATTGCTTGAACACTGCGTGAGCAACTCCAAGCAAGTGCTTCATGCTGTGAATCATTTCCTCGGGTGAATGCATGAACATCCTCACTCGGGATTGGACCATAAAATCGTTCACCAATAGCGTACTGGATGGTATTCCGGTTTGTGCATTATAAATTGCCATCTTACATTCGGGCGTTAGAAAGTGAAAAACCTGATTTGGATTCGCACCTTGAATGTGAAAACTACGGTCAAAAACCTCGTCATTAATTTGAATGTCATTGCTTCCAAAAGCAGATGAGATTTTGGTGAAGACTTTTATTTCGGGCGTAATTTTGAGACCCATTTGGAGAGTCCTTGGAAAATACACTTCCAATAAAGTGTGTGCTGCTAGGGATCCGCGTTTCTGTGGATCAAACCATATACGACACTGTAATCCTTGTAAGTTTCCCGTTAATGAGGGGTAATCCATAACTAAATGGCCGTGTTTGCGTTGAAACAATTTGCGTGGAGGTATATACTGCATTTCCATTGTCCGAGCAACTTGTTGGTATCTGCGTTGCAATTTGATACTCGTATTCTTCACGAATGCCCACCAAAGCATGAGTAGCCCTACAGGGAAGAAGAGTATCAGTAAAAACCAAAGCGAACCAAAACTCATTTTTTCACCGCCTATACTGTTCGAACGTATTCAACGCCATCAGGTAACGGATTCCACGGCAAAACATCGCACCAGTGACCAATTCTCCATGCTCGAGCTTGCGTCATAATTGAACCCAGGAACAATGCACCTTGATGACCGGTTGCTAAGACTTCATCCAGAGCCTCTTTACCGCGATTATCGAAGCGAGCGGATTGGCGGACTCCTGTAGGCATCGCCCGACCGTTTGCGTCTGCGGGTTCGCACAATTCCAAAACTGCTGAACCCGTTGCTGAATCGTATTCTTGGAGGAGAACGACTGCATCTGAAAAATCACTTTTGTGAAGCGTGCCGTTGTCGTTTCTCCAATTCCACCAGTGAGGGCACCATGCTTTCCAATCACAGAAACCCCCGCACGAAGAGTCTCCAATAGTGGGCTCCATTGGGAGCGGCGTTGGTACAGTTGCTTGCCATGCAGCATAGGCTTGCTCGAGGACGTTATCCCCTTGTGCAGCCCACTTTGATGCATTCTGAGTGTACCATCCTTCAGTTCGGACGTTTGGAGCACTCGGGTTGTTGGCAAGAAGAATATCGCGATACATCCGCAGTTGGCGGTTCACATCGGTTTTGAGTTCGGCCTCTGGAGTGCGTCCAGTTTTCAAATCAGCAACCAGCCACCCAACCAATTCTCCTTCGTCATTGATGTCGCCCATCAATAAATCAAGACGACCCATAAGCCGGCCATCGGAGGTTTTCAGTTCACCTTCCACGGCAATCGCTAGTTTTTGAATTCGCCGCCATAGAGCTCCTGTAATCCGTTCCTGCTCAAGACTACGCACCCCAACGTGGTCAAGAAGCATCATAACCGCACCGCGCTGATTGCGAACTGCATCTTTCCATTTGTCTTCTTTCCATTGAGGGCGGCGGGGGGTGGCGTGAAAAATCGCTTTCTCTTCTTCCCAACGCGTTTTGAGAACGCCCTCAGCGAATTCTGGAAGCCAGCCGCTTTCGGCGTCCTTAATGTGAGAAATATCGTGAAGCAAAAGGTCTTCCACCGAAGCGTGAACTGCAGTTCCAAGCGATGCTGCCATTCCGGCTTTACGCGGTAAACCTTGACGACTTAGCCAGTACATCCGAGGGCACGTTTCGTACCTGTTCCATGCCGATGGAGAGAGCATGTGAGGGCGGGGCTCAGAAGCCTGTTGCTCGGTCATAGCGCTCGGTTGAGTTCAATCAACATGAAACCACCGCCAGTATCATTTCATGCAAAGTGTTGAAACCTAAGAGCGACAGCAACGAAACATGGAACGCCCAAGTGTGCGCTTGAATACAAAAATCGAAACTGAAAATGCAATGGTCGTTGCCTGTTTCCCAAGCATTGGGATGGTATCGAGCGTCGTCGCTCACTTTCTCATCGATCACCTTGACCTCGAGTTCGTCGGCGCTGTTGTCGATCCTCGACTGCCGGTCATCACACTCATACAGGAAGGCGAACCTTTGCCAGTCATCCGTGCATACGCTGGAAAACCGCAATGCACAATCGAAGGATGCGACCAAGTGATTCTCTTGATGAGTGAACTGGTCATCCCTGAACCCCTCGTCAACGACATCGTATGGGCCATGTTTGAATGGTCGCGAGAAAACAAAATTGTCCATGCCGTGGTCATTGATGCATTCGCAAAAGAAGGTATGAAAGGCAACCTCAACGGTGCTGAACCGACCATCGAATACGAAGACACTGAAGGCATCGACGTCGTCGGAATTGGTGCGAATCAAAAGGTTCGAGACATGCTGAAGTCAATGGACATTACACTGCTCAATCAAGGGGTCATCAAAGGCATCAACGCTGCGATTCTCAGTGAAGCACGTCGCCGTGGACTCGATTTGATGTCGATTATGGTTGAAGCCGACCCACGTTGGCCTGATGCTCGTGCTGCTGCTACCCTAATTGAAACACTCAACAAGGTCCTACCGACCATTGACTTGCCGCATCAACCATTGCTCGAAGAGGCTGAATTCTTAGAAAGCCAAATCAAAGCCATGATGGAAGGTGCTGATACGAAAACTGAAGTTTCTACAAGCAATTCAATGTACGGATGATGCTGCATTCATTCGCAGCCACCCCAACACCAGCAAACCAATGCCAATTGCAAGCCCAATCCCACTGATTGCCGTGGGGAAAAGTAGGACGGTTTCGTACGGTAAGCTCAGAACATCAATCAACGATTCACCGCGCAAGAAGGTCCCACCTGCAGACGCTGTCAGCAGCATTGAACCGCAAGCGGCCAAACCAGTTATGCATTGTACAGTCGCCGTTTTACTGGTCGCCCAAACTCTCTGGCTTAAGCGCCAACGGCTAATGAAAACACCAATCGCAAAACCCATACCGGTCATGGAAAGAAACATCTTATTGACCAAAATCGGGCTGTTAAGGCCATCTCCAGGAGCAGAAGAAAGACCACTCAGTACTGCAAAAGGGGTTGCTGCAAGGCCAAAAGCGAGTGTGAAGTGAGCGACGTTGTCAAACAACGGTTTCCAGTCCTCCTTCTTGAGAACATCGAGATGAAGGAGAAGACAAAACAAGAAACTTAGTCCAGATACAGAAAATGCACCTACAACCAGTTCAGTTGAAACAACATGGAAAGTTTCTGGAGAAATCATTCTTGTCCACCTCCATACTTGCCAGCCAAATAGTCGTGACCGTACCATTTCCACTGATCTTCATTCCACCCATTTGGCAGCCCGCCAGCAGGCAGTGGGGCTGTTTCCGATTCTTCGGAGAACCCCTCCGTTACAGATTCAATTGCTGGGTCAGCGTCCAAACTTAGCGGCAACAAATCGGTTTGGTCGTACTTGCTCGATACCTCTAGAGGTGTCAACCGGGACTGAAGGGCCAGTACGGCTCCGGCAATCAAAAACAGAAGCGAAAAGGCCTGAAGATATACGGCGAATTCCTCAATCTCCCACCCCGCTTCTTCGGCGGTTAAAGTGAACCAAGGCGTAGTCTGATCCGGCCCCTCGCCCTGTAGGACTGCTCGCCATTGGAGAGTTGCAGGCTGGAGCGCAGCGGGGAGCGTTGCACTCCACAGATTGTCGCCAGAAGTATTGACCTGTGCACTCATAACAGCACCACCCTCGACCTTCCATTGCACCTGGACGGATTCGGTGAATTCAGTTTGAAGCGTCAATACTGTTGGGACATCGAGAATACGTGTTGATTGAGGTATGAAATCAGCAGCGAGTCTGGGGAGGTTTTCCGGAATCTCTTTCGCTTCAACATCATACCCAGTAGAAGTGACTGCGAAGAAAGGTTTGGATGAACCTCCATGGTGAATTGCTGCATAGAATGGGGTGAAGCCTTCATTTGAACTACGAACGACCCAAGACACACTCGTTTCAGCTTGACCGCTTGAAAGGGTTTGCTCAACATAATTCGCCGACCCGCCGTTTGAATCTGAGAGTATCTCCCAGCCAGCATCCTGGGGGGTGTCTGAATGACCGGTGGTATCGGTCAAAAGGAAGAAACCAACGACACCGGTTGAACTCAAAGACAAATTGGTCGCAGTGAGTGTGAGCGTGGTTGGAATTCCGGCATAAACTGTAGATGGTGACGAAAGTGTAAGGGTTGCCAACGAAGTTTCGTTCAATGCTGCATCTCCGTGGCACGCGCCACCGCATTGCATATCGCGTGTCGCATCACCGTTTCCACCAGGCTCTGCCGCGCCATATGCAGAACCTATGAGTAAGATTGAAAGAAACAGAACGGTATAAACGCGCTGATTAAAATTCAAATCAGTCCCTCCTCATGAAGGTAAAGAAACCGATACCGAGTCCAAACAGCAACAGCATCATTCCTGAAATCAACCCGCTGGTCGATGATGGGCCAGGGGCTGCTTGAGCAGAAGTTTCAACAAGCACTGTTTGTGGAGCAGAAGCACCTGCAATCAAGGTCTCTTCACCGATGAGGGGTTGGACAGAATAGGTGGTCTCTCCTGCGAACAGTGGCTGGTCAGTGAACGAAAGTTCATCCGTAACTCCAATCGAAATACCGTTACGGAGAATTGAGAAGTTCGCATCTGGTCCGTCCCAAGCCCACTGTAAGTTGACGTTTCTGCCGTTCGAGTTTGAGGTAAATTCGGAGACGGTTGGTCCTTGGACGACAAGCAATTGAACGTTGGAAGTATCTTCGCCACCCATATCATCAACAACTACGAGCGTTACTACAACATTGGCAGTAGGGTAGATGGAAATCTCTGTTCCCGAAGCGGTGCCCGTCATGCTGTTTGTATCCGTCCAAGACCACAAGGCAGTTACGATTTGCCCGTCAATATCGGTTGAGAGAGATGCACTGAGGTCAACGCGTTCTCCGAGCCAAATAGGGTCTGTTTTTACTGTGATTTCCGAAGTAGGGTCTGTATTGAGGACCGTTGTTGAAGACATCACCGTAGCACCTGGAAGTTGGTCTTCGTCGGTAGGCGTTACTTGAACAGACCATGTTTGCCCGGGCCCAAGATAGGTGGCAGGGACGCTTGTAGCGTTCACGAGTGTGCCGTCAAGGAAACCGTTTCGATACCATTGTATGTTCGTTTGAACTTCGTCTTCATCAGCATCTTCAGTAGTAATGACGAGGTTAAGAGTGTCTTGAGAAGTGATGTTTTCGGATACCGCAACAGATACGCTGGGTGCGCTATTGAGGACGGTCGCATTTGCAGTAAGCACCGTGGTGCTCAATCCACTTCCATCGCCGGCCTTAACGTGTACAGTCCAAACTTCCCCTTTCAAAGTCGATGAAGGAGGGAGCGTCGTGAGTCCAGTCAAAGACGATTTCATAATTCCGTCACGCCACCATGTAATTTCCGAATTTGATTCTGTGTCACCATCAATATCCGACATCGTGAACTGGACCGAAATCTCATCCGTGGTGTATGCCTCGCTGAGCGAAAGAGTAACCGATTCAGTAACGGGCAGAGTGTTCTGGACCATCAACTGGTTGCTCGAGGTCCAAGAAGACCAATCGGTGCCATCGTTCACTCGGACTTTAGCAAACCATAACTGGCCCTTTTCAGTAAATGTCGATGGGATGATAAGGCTGTTTTCAGCGAATGCGTAAGCAACGTTATTGAGGAACCATTGAATTTCTACATTCGTTTCAGCATCCCCATCCGCATCAGAATATGCGTACGTCACTGCGAAATCATCCGTCGTGAAAATGGGACCTGAACTCAGCAACACGGTATTGGCGGCGGGAGGTGTGTTGACCTGGCCACTACCAATTGTAACGGATTGTGAAGAAACCCATTGTGAGACATCTTCACTGTCGTTCGCCCGAATTTCAACAACCCAGGAATCGCCGTCACGAGTGGCGTAAGCAGGCAGTGTTTCTGCATCGTTTAACTCAGGAATCAATACGCCGTCCAAAAACCACCGTGCATCGTAATTCACGAGGTCCGCATCTGCATCGGATGCAGTGCTTGTAAACGAAAGAGAATCGTCTTCAGTTGGTTGCGTAGGTGAAAGTGTAGGAGCGGTCGTTGTAGGGGCTGAGTTGGCAATGGTAAGCACATTGCTCACCACCGGTTCACCTGCATCAGACCCATCCGAAGGCAGAACACTGGCGCTCCAATCTTGCCCTTTCGCAGTTTCAGAGGAGGACACGGTCAAGCCAGAAAGCGAAGTCTGCTCAACTCCGTCCTTGAACCACTGAATCACTGTACCGGATTCAGGGTCATTTTCAGGATCGGAATAAGAATACGTGAGGACCAGCGTATCGGTTGTAGTTGCCCCGGTCGGGCCTAACATGAGGTTTGAAACGCTTGGTGGCGAGTTTGGAGCGGCTCCGGCTTCAGGAATCTGAAACGAAAGTGTATCCCATCGGTCACCGTTGTTATTCCCGCTTGAGTCGGTGGTCATCCCAGCGACCGTGAGCGCAGTCACGCCAGAGCCAGAAGACGGTGCAATCCAATCGACGCTCCAAGAGCGTTGACTGCTTCCCGTAATCGAATGCGTAGCACTGTCTTGTGCTGGATTGACATTAACGGCAAAACCAATACCCGCAGACAACGTGCCTTTGTCAACCTCTAAGTTGAATCCTCCACCGTTACCAGAAACTCCGTTGCTCACTGAAATGCTGAGCGTGTAGGTCGAGCCGGCCGTGTATTGAGCAGGATGACCGGTCAGTGAAACGGTTGCTGCGGTTGTACCGGATGGAGAATGGCATGAGCAGCCAGTACTGCGGTTGTGAATGCCGTTGGAATTACCTTGCGTGATGGGCGTTGACCCCAACAAGACCAAAAGCACCATAGCGGCTACAAGGAACTTACGATTCATGTCAATACCAATCGTACAGCGGTTATCAAAGAGTTGGTGTATTGATTTTACAAAATGCTGTTTCAGCGGTAGTCAAAGAGTGATGGTTGCTTGATTTTCGTAGATTCAGTGTCCGCATTCGTAGACAAGAGCGTTTGTTCTCGTGCTGAAGCCTCACCGTGTGATGCTAAAGCTGCTTCGAGTTGTTGCTCATTCCAAACTTGGACGCCTAAGGATTCTGCTTTCGTTCGTTTCGAACCTGCTTTTTCGCCGGCCAACAAAACACTGAGTTGTGAGGATACGCTTCCGACCACCTTGCCACCTGCTGCTTTAATGGTCATTTGAACCTCTTTGCGAGGGCGTTGAAGAGTGCCTGTGAGGCAAAACGTCATCCCGTCAAGAGGGCCCCCAGAGGCCGCTTTAGGTTGGTCAGTGATGGTGAGTAAGTTCGAAAGATCGAGGAGCATTTCATTACGTTTTGAAAGACCGTCACGGACTTGTAAAGCCACTTTTTCACCGATACCGTCGACCGTGCAAAGTGAACGTACAGCCTGGTTTTCTGAGTACGGCTTCCCTTTTTCATCAGTTGGTGGGCCAAAATTGTCATCTCCAATTGAGGCAGATGCATCTTCTACCCATTGCATGAGTGAATGGAAGTCTCCAACGTGCTGGGCGACGGATGTTGCCAATTCAGGACCAATGCCGGGTAGGCCCAATGCATGCAAAAACTTCGCAAGTGAGAGTGTTTTGACCTTGTTCAATTCATTCAATACATTGAGGGATGATTTTTCGCCCATTCTCTCGATGCTCTCGAGTTCTGCCTGTTGGAGCCTGAAGAGGTCTGGTATTCCAGCGATAAGTTCTGCATCGAGGAGTTGCTCGACCAGTTTTTCACCGATGCCGTCCATCTCAAGGGATCTGCACCAATACAGAATCGTTCGACTGGTCCGCGCATCGCACATCAAATCGCTGCAGCGAAGGAAGGCGCCTTCAGCCTCTAAATCACCGTCACAAGCAGGGCATTGCGACGGAATTTGTATGTCCTTATTGGATGGAAGAACGCCTACGAAAGAGGTCCCGTCAGCGTGAAATCTACCCTCGAGATCGCTTTGACTGGCTGGACCAAGCCCGGACTCGATTTTTGGAATCACGTCCCCCCGGCGCACAATCAGCACTTTATCCCCAAGATTGAGGTTGAGTCGCTCGACCTCTCCAACATTGTGCAATGTCGTGTTTTCAACGGTTACTCCTCCAACCGTTTGAGGAGCGATACGCGCAACAGGCGTCACAGCACCGGTTCGGCCCGTTTGCCAGTCCACGCCAAGCAAGACTGAGGTTGCTTCTTCTGGTGGGAATTTCCAAGCAAGTGCCCAACGTGGATGATGTGCTGTTGAACCGAGTCGTTCTCGTTGCTGCAAGTCATCTAACTTGAACACGATTCCATCGATTTCATACTCGTATGAACTGCGTTTTTCGCTCCACTGCTTGGTGTATTTTATCATCTCTTTTTGCGGGTTTTCTGCATCAAAAACATGCCAAGGAGCTGGTTCAATGCCGATTTCATTTTTTAGCATTTCAAGCAATTGACTGTCAAACTGGACTTCAGGTGAATCTTTGACGAATTTCACATCGTATGCGCAGAATACCAAATCCGAGGCATCTGCTTTGCCGTCTCCATGCTTCTGACGTAACGCCCCAGAGCAAAGATTGCGAGGGTTTGGCGAAACATCACGGTACTTTTCCTCGAATGTTTTCAGCGGCATGACCACTTCACCACGAATATGGCAATCTACTGGAAGGTTAAGCCGGGTTGGAATATTTTCCACTTGCTTGGCATTCAAGGTGACATCCTCGCCTCTTTCACCGCTTCCACGGGTGGCAGCACGGTGGAGGTTTCCGGCCACATACTCTAAGGAAAGGGCGGACCCATCCAATTTCGGTTGAGCAAGGTACTGTTTTCCGCCAAAGGTAGATTGCGTAATAAAATGGATAATGTCTTCATCCGTAGTTCCCTTGTCAAGTGAGCGCATTGGAAAACGGTGTTCAACCTTTACCGTACCTGGAAGTGGTTCCGGGCCCACTTGATGGAGGACCGCATTCTCAGGATCGAGAAGTTTTAGTTCATCCCATAATGCATCGAATTCAGCATCCGTAACTTCTGGAGACGACTGGTTGTAGTACAACTCACGATGATAACGAACGGCTTCGGCCAGTTGCTGAATACGCTCTGGACCGCCCATGATACCTCACCTATGCCACAGGATATGAACGTCACGAAAATTGGAGCCCAAGCAACTCAACATCTGCTAGCGGGCATCGAGTCATAATCGCATGCGTAAGAATGCGGAGATGGATTTCTGCAACAACATGAACAGTGGAGTTGAACATATGGCCTGCATGTACATTGTTATCGTCATCCGACCAACAGCAATGGATGTGAGTGAAGGCTTTGCCTTCTTGTGTACGGGCGACGTTGCCGGACAAGCTGACAAGTTCTGAAGCGGGTGATAAAGAACGGCGCTGATACACGCCTTCTTCGTTCATGTAGCCGTAAATGTTCTCACGAGTGCGGCCAATGCCACTGGTTATTGCTGCTGCATCAAATCCTACTTTGTCGGCCAAAGATTGCAAAGATTCGTGTATTTCCTCGTCCGGGTCAATGCGTACAAACAAGTCTTCTCCACTTCGAGTCCATTCCATGCTTAGGCTAATGCAAGACCCCTATTGAGAATAACGCTATTCTTCTTCGGAACGGGACAAATTATCTGCCGCCCAATCCCGCTCAGAATCAAGTGCGAGTTCTATTCGAGAGCGGGCCACATAGAGGTCATTTTGGGAACCTCCCAGCGGCAATGGTCCGAAGATGCCCCAACCTTTTCTCAACAGCATGATGCGTCTCGCAGGTTGGCGTTGTTGGAGCCGGAGACGTTTCCATTCGTAGCGTTGGCCATCAGCAAAAAGATGTGTCCGAGTGACTGCGTACCGCTTTGGAATCAATAAAGAAATGAGGTGAAGTGAAAGGAGAACATCCCATGCCACCGCATACCAAATACTGGTGTCAGAAGCTGAAAGAAGGGCCCAAGGAAGCGCCATCATGGCAGCCATAGAGGCAAGATTGCCCCACTGACGTATGACCTCTTGTGGACCTTCGCTCTTCCAAGCAAAACCGCCTTTTCTCAGTTCACCCATTTGAGGAATGTCTTGTCGCTGCCGAGTCAACCAAAACGCATCCCACGCCACAATGGCTGCGAGCACAAGAACTGCAAACAAAGCTACAGTATCGGCTGACAGAATCAAATTCTCTTCTGCCATCGGAACACCTCAAAGATGGCGCTCATCAACTGAAGAGATATCTCCTGCGCTGCCACCGCCGCGTTTCATGCGTCCAGCGAATGCAATCAAGCCACCGATCACCAAAACGATGAGTAGAAGAGTACCAGTAGAAAAATCTCCAGAATCTGTAGATGTTTCACCTTCATTTGCATCGAGTATGCCGTTGTTATCATCGTCATTGTCGGCAACAAGATATGTTTCCTTGCCGTCTGGACAAACAACATTGTTTGGTAGGCCGTCACCATCTGTATCTTGCCAAGCACAGGGGTCGACGGGCCAAGCGTCGCGTGCGTCAGGATGTCCGTCGTTATCATCATCTGTGTCTTCACTGTCAGGGCCGCAAGGGTAGCCGTTCTCTGCATCAAACCAAACTCCGGTAGACAAAGTGAATGTGCACGTGTTGGTCCAATCACCATCGCTGTCCAATTCAGTGACTTCAAAATCGACAGCGTCAGTGCTGGACGCTCCAAGCGTATCGGTCACCTGAAGTTCAAGGACGTAAAGGCCATGCTGTAAATCTGTAATGTTATATTGTGCCTCGTTTGGTCCGCGTAAGACTTCATTTCCAGAAGAATCGAAGATGACCCACGAGAGCGTTAGTTGTTCGAGTGAATCTAAATCATCAGAATATGAGGCGGTTGCCAAAAGGTGAACTGACTCCATAACTCGCTGACCTGAATAAGGTTCAGTAATCTCTACTGTTGGTGCAGTATTGGTTCGTAAGATGACTTCGACAATCGATGACATCGACGATGTTATGTTGACTTGGATAACGGTATCAGGAAGGCCGCTTGCTTGCGTCGATACGGTGAAACTCGACAGGGTCGAACTTGTGCCGTTTCCGGCAAAAGAGATCGGCATTTCCACAAACTGCGAGACCCCTTGGACGGTTGTTGAATACGAAGGAGTGAGGTCGGTGGTCTGCAACGTAAAGGTAACATCGTGAGGTGCTCCATTCAATGATGCACTCAAAGTGAACGTCTTCCAGCTGCGTAGTTCCGCCCCATCGTACATCGATGGGTTTTCTGTGGTCGTATCAATCAGATCGATGACCATTGCGCCTGAAGCAGACATGATACCGTAGGTTGTACCTCCTTCGATTCGAACCGGGTAGTTTTCTGCTGAAACGACTGTTGCAGCGAAGATGTCGGGGTTTCGAACAATCAATGGCGCTACAGAAGCGTCGCCTCCATCGGCATGGACATCGATTCCTACCGAATACGATAGGGCTACTAAATCAATCACGAGCAAAGAGTCGGATGTTCGGCCATGGTGGCTAATGAATGCTGTTCCTGAGCCAAGGCCATTCAAAACAACACCATCGATTGTACCGGCTGACTCGTCAATATCGATTGCCGGTGAGCCGGTGATTTCAATGGAACTCATCTGAAGGTTTCGGCAATTCATTGCCGTAATTCCAGCGCTGGAGCCGGCTGTTCCAACGAGTGTAGAAACGATGAACTCCTCTTCGATTGAATCAAGAGCGAGAATGTTGCCCAGGCCGTTGAATGCGGTAGCGTTTACATCATTCAAAAGCCCAGTTACAGCAGTGAAATCAAAGCCTGTCGAGACGTTTTCACCAATGTTGATGCCGTCCAATTGGACATCAACTTGCCGTGCCCAAACCCCTACGCCATTGCACGAATGTAAATCGACGTTTTCGAGCGTCAGCGAAGTCGATGAAGGGAACGCTTTGATACATCCGTCGCCTGCATCGTAAAGATTCGAATTCTTCAAAACAACGTCGCCGTCGCTGTTTGGATCGATGAGAATTAAGGAATCAGAACCGGAGGAACGGGCCATAGTAATGCCGTCGCCAATGAATGTACCCTTACTCTCAACGTACAAAGCAGGTGATGCCTCCACAAGTGTTGTGCTGGACAAATCAATCATTGCACTGGAGCCGCCAATCACAAACCCTCCCCAACGTGAGCCAAGACCGGTCGAAGATAGAGTCGCTGCACCTGCATCGATACGCCCGTCCACGCTGATTTGACCGCCGTCTGCGATTCTCAATGAGACTCCGTCATCGATGGTCAGCGTTCCGGATGCCTCAACATCCAGATTACCATCGAGGAAATATGGACTCCATTGCGCTTCCAGGACAAGCCAACTCGATAGCGTCCCGGGTGTTATGGTCGACGCCATGAAGGTGTGCTTGAAGGCTGAAATGGTATCCCAAGTGACGAAATCATAGAATGAGCCGATTTGTAAATTGATACTCTTAACGCCAGCAAGGGTGTCTGACGAATCGTCAACAATGCGTGCAACCGAAGTGGTAGAAACTTGTCCAGCGGAATCCGTCGTTGCAAGGGCTCCATCAACGGACACTGTAGCCCCCGAAACGGCTTGTCCCTTATCCAAAACCGTAATTTCAAGAGAGGATTGGAGTGTGAGTTTAGAGCCCGTGAGAACGGTCACGGTACCAAGCACCTGTCCGTCCAAAATCTCAACATCACAGCCCGGTTGAATGAGAAGCGTTCCAAGAATGTCGACGTTTACAGAATTGCGAGTGGTTTGGCAAACCCAAGTGACGTTCGCATCGATGGTCAATCCTGAATCACCCTGTGACTGGGTAAGTACAGAATCGATGCCGAGGGCAAGAGAATTGGCATTAATGGTTGCACCCGAGCCCGTTAGGCTACCTGAGCCTTCGATGCTAACCACGCCGTCTGCTGGGAGTTCGAGCGTGGTGTCTGCAAGTTCAAGTGCGCCGCCCGTCAACACGGTGAGATCGCCGGTTAATTGGTGGGGTGAACCGTCTGGTCTTGCGCCAAGGAAAACATAATCGCCAGTATCGATGGTCCAATCGCCTTGTGGAATAACTGGGACTTGAACCGATTGGCCCATTTGTGAACCATACAAAGTGACGCGAACGCCCGCACCCGCTAGCGTGACATCAGCGGAAGAACCGCTGCTTGCCAACGGAAGCGTTGCTGCACCGTTCATGTCGCTAACAATCTCAAAGCCGTGGACCTGAATGGTGGCTTGAACTGGATTTCCAGCTAAATCAGTGAAGGTGACCGGTGTTTCTTCAAGGTAGAGTGTTGTAGAAACTGAAATTGTAGCCGTTGTCGAACCACCGTAGATGAACGTTCCATCACCCAATGCATCGGATGATGCAGTGTGTGTATTTTGAGGTTGAAAATCCCTTACGGTTGCCGAAGACTCGCTGCTGATTGAAAGGGGCGTGGTATGGGTCATTGCAAGCCAATTGGAGAGATGGAGCATCGATGCCGATTCCAAAACGACGGCATCAGGATAGACACGAGTAGTGAGCGAATCGCTGACAAGCGAACTTTGTTCCATTTCGATGCCAACGCCATTGCCGTCTTTAATTGAGAAACTGTCGCTTGATAGCGTAGCGTGATTGGCTTGAATTCCGTTCCCGTAGTGGAGAAATGTGAGGGAAGTGGCGGCAATATCGGTGTACCACGCTGCAAGCCCCAGTGAACTCGTGTCTTGGGATGAGTAAACCTTGGAAGCTGAAATATCTCCCCAAGTATGCGAGCCACCGAGAATGTCGAAAGCCGTAGAGGCAGTGGATGTCATCTCAACGAACACGGTGCCAAAAACACTGTCTGGGTCTCTGAGTTCAATTCCAGTGGTTCCCGCTGTCACATTCGTCCAATCAAGAGAGAGGAGTCCTAAGCCAGTACCCTCGATTCCTCGATCGAATGCGACGAGTTCGAGGCCCGTCAAGGTGTGATTGCCGTGACCTGAAAGAGAGAGACCATTATTCACATTGGAGATGTTCACATCGTTCATGGTGCAATCGCCCAAGCAACGCAGGTCAACGACTGCCGATGGTTCTGAGACATTACCCACAAAATCAACATCACCGACGGTGAATGACGTTGCGCCGTTCGAAAGAAGTAATCTGTGACCGGAGATGGCCGCATTTGAGACGGTGAGATCGTCGCTGTTTGCAGCATCGATGAACAGTGCGATACCTTCGCCAGTGATGCTGTTTACAGTTGTCGAGGCCCCTTCTTGACTTGCAATCGCTACAGTCGTCTCGAAGAATCCCATTCCAGTGGCTGACAGGGAGCCGCTGCTGGAACGCAAGCCGGTTCCCACTTGCGTCATGGTAATGGTATCAACTGTGGTCGTTCCTGTCGACCAAACTCCACCAGCAACATCAGTGAACGTTCCGCCTGAGAGATTAAGGTGGCCGGAATTTCGTACGACTTCGTAATCCACATGTTCTGCGGTAAGCGTGTCGATATCCGATGAGGCTTGGTTGTTGATACCGATGTAAGCGTCCGTTAAAGTCAACTTTTCAGCGGTTAAATGCCCGTCAACCTTCACCGCAGTCTTCGCATTCTCAATCGAGACCGTGTTCAAAACTGCGTGTCCTTTGTCGGCGATGTAAAGCCCCGTCCAGAGGCCTGCCCCATGGGAACCTGCAGTCAAAGGAGTTTGAGAAGAAAAAAACGTCGAGAATGAGGCTAGAAGTGTGCCATCGACACGAATCCAATACCCGTCACCGCCGTCAACGGTTGTACCGGGAGACAGGGTGAGCGTAGTTCCGTTCTCAACAGTAACGTTGCCGGAGAGAATAACATCGCCTGACCAAGTCGTATTCACTTGAATGACAGAGTCAGAAGCATGGACTGTCGGAGCCATGAGGGAAAGCGGCGTAAGCACAAGAAGTAGGGCTAAGCAGAGGGCGCGTACGGTTCGCATGGGCGCTACTCAACAAAGCCCCATATCAAACCAAAGGTTTGCAGTGAGTGAAACTTAAACATTTAGCATATGGTAAAGCAAAAGTGGGCCCGCCCAGATTTGAACTGGGGTCTGACGGCCCCCAGCCGCCAAGTATAGGCCAAGCTAACCCACGGGCCCAGAATGGAGTATCTCATTGAATAGAGGTGCTGAAAGGAGCCGCTTCAGTGATGAGGTCGATGTGACCAACATACATTCTACGGCAACAGTAGCGCATCAAACCAACCTTGTCGAGGGCATCTGCCATCTCGATTCCGGATATGGTTAATTCAGTAAATTCTTCCCACTTGTGAGCAATGACAGCGCCACAACTAAAACATCGTATTGGAATAATCATTTATCACACCTCATCGATAGGACTTTTGCTTCTTGCGGCGAGCACCACGTCCAAGTTGGTGCTTTGCTTCCTTGCGACGAGGGTCGTTAACCAAAAGGCTACGATCGAAGCGAAGGTATTCATCTCGAAGTTCTTCATCAATTCCTTCTGCACCGCCGTTGTAGTGAACAAGTCCACGTGCAATAGCTGTGCGGATAGCGTCAGTCTGACCCATAATTCCACCACCGAGAGTGGTGATGTTGATGTCGACTTTGCTCAAGCGGTTCATTGCGTCTGCAATGACCAAAGGTTCCATCGACTTGCGACGAGCAAGAGATGGTTGAAGGATTTCAATAGGTGCACTGTTGACACGCACTCGACCTTTACCAGCCTTAACTGAGGCACGAGCAACTGCTGTCTTACGCTTACCAGAGGATTCTACTGACTTTTGCTTTTTACGAGCCATCATTGCTCACCTCCAGTCCAACGGTGGGATGGAGCGCCGAGATCGGCGCTGATATCTCCAAGAGTGATGAATCGCTCAGGGAGGTCCTTTCGGAATTTGGTGTCATCGCCGTTTTCATGACCTTCTGGCAAATCGCCAGATAGATGGGCAGGGCAACCGATTTCGACGCGTAGATTGCGTAGGGCTCGGCGTCCACTGCTCTTCTTTTGGTAAGGTAACATACCACGAACTGCGCGCTTGAGGATCATGTCAGGCATACGTGGGAAGAACGGACCCTTACGAGCATGGTTCAACTTGTACTTGGCATGATACGTATTGAGGACCGAACGAGGTCGACCTGTAACAATAGCGTTTTCAGCATTGACGATGATAACTTTGTCATCACGGCCTTCTCGAGCAGCTTTGAGCAGAATGTCTGCTGTAGCCGATGCAAGACGTCCGAGGACGAGTTTATTGGCGTCGAATACATATGTTGTTTCATCCAAGAATAACTACCCCCTTGCCGGATGGGTTTTCGTTCATCAGCTCGCTGTAGGTCACAAATCGACCACCAGCGGCTTCTATCTTCTCGCGTGCACCGTTGCTAACACTGTAGGCGGCGATGGTGTGGTTGGCAGACAATTCACCTGAACCGAGCAGCTTGCCTGGAACGAGGATGGTTGCACCCTCGGGGGCGTAGCGGCTCACACGGCTCAAGTTCGGCTGCGCCCAATTTTTGCGACTCTTAGAGAGGCGCATGGCCACATCTCGCCAAACAGCGGCTCCGGTGTCGCGAGACTGGGCTTTCAACTGGTTGATTACATCAACAAGTTGTGCGTTTGTCTTACGTGTAGGATTGCTCATTTGACTCCCTCGATGCTTTGAAGCAATTCGCCGACCGGCCTTCCCATTATCAATGCACCGACGCGGTCATCGACTCCTTCGCGTCGCAGTACAACGAAAACAGTGTTTTTGTATTTTGAACGCGGCTTCGCCAAAAACGGCGACTTGATGGCTCACTCGTAGAGGATTTCGCCTTTCGCATCCAGTAATTCAACGGTAAGTCCTGCAGCTCGCCCCTGAATGATGATCTCTTCGTGGAGCGTATCGGAAAAGTCGTCAAGTGCTCCAAGGGCGGTTATTCCGGCTACGTCGGTCAATTGGTCGATGAGGTGGTTGAGGACGCACGAGACACCGTATGCTTGGCCTGCACGGAAAGCGTGGTCTACACCGCCAATCTCTGGGTCTTCAGCCTTCATACGGAGCATAACCTGTTGTGAATAGGCCACAAGAGCACCGTAAATCGATTCGATGATCTGGGCCGCCTCCAAGTCTCCGAGAAGCATTTGCGACTGAGCAAGAGCCGCACGTACTGCTTTCCCGTACGTTGCGTGTGCTTCAATCGTGTTGCTTGTCTCTGTTTGCATTGCTTGGTCGATGAGTTGCTTCCAGTCTTCCATGGGCAAGCCACAGCGCATCGGCCCCTTGAAGGTTAAGGCGATTCAAGCTGATTTGGCATCAAATCTTGAAATCCGAGCCTTCGCCTTCAACAATACCTGCTTGTCGGACAGAGCCATCGGCAGCGACGAATTCGCCAGCCTTGGTTTGCTTGTCGTAAAGGTTCACCAGTTCCTTGCGCTCAACCATTCCACCTTCGCCAAGAGCGACGGTGAGTGAACGGGTGATGGCATCTAAGGTTTGCAATGCTCGGTCTCGGTGACTTGCATCAATGGTGTGGTCGGAATAGCGAGCTTCTTCAAAGACAGAGAGGAAGTCATCGAGTTGCTCAGAAGGCACCATGCTGAACGCTGAACGAACTGCGGTTTCGAATTCACGGGTCGTTTCGTAGACCTTCTTCATGAAACCGTAGCGTTTGAAGTGCTTCACCAGATTCTTGTAACAGTCAAAGATGATTGCAATGAACTCGTTGCTTGCTTCCAATTGCATCATGGCATCGGTCAAAATACCCTTGAGGGCTTGGACTTGACGGCGAGCTTGTGCACGTTGGTAATAGATCGCTCCAGCAATTAACAACGACATCAAGACAATGACAAACGCCATGGTCTTCGCCGGAGTAAAGAATCCTGCCTCGGCATCGATTGAAGCGGCTTTCATCCAAATAATTTCATGCGTCACGTTATCCAGTGATTCTTCGAAATACGTCGAACCAGGATAGTATGCAATGATTCGCCACTGGCCTGAACAAGCAACACCGTCGCACATTTTACCATCGAAGCCCCATTCAAAGTCTGCAATTCCTTGCTCGTTTGTACGAGACTTGTTGGTTCCTTCAACAACCCATTCGTTGTTCTCGTCCGACCAATATTGGCGGACAAACCAAACTTCTTCGTTTTCGACCGACAAGTCAAGGCGGTCGCGTTGCAGTGCGATGGAGCCGATTACAGGGTCACCTGTATCCAATCCATTGTCGCCAGTGTGGCTCCATGTTTGCTTCACTTGCAAATCGACACGAGATCGAACCAAAACCAACTGGTCTACATGAGAGCCGTTCAATACATTGGACGAATCCTTGTCGCAGCCGCCAGGGACGTTGACATCGGGTTCGAACGCAATTCGCAAGGTACGGAAACCTTCGAGTTTACCACCTGTAGTTTCGACACCGCGTAGGGTTGGGTTTTGACTTGGATCGCCACTAAACCACTCAATTGTGCCATCGATATCACTTGTACGAATCGTTGAGACCGGCCGGATGTTCTGTTCAGGGTCAATGTAAATGTTGAGACACTTTCCACCGACGTACTGGCCGTTAGACTGCATCAATTTAGCATCAACGTGGAACGATTCCTTAAGATACAGAACTGGGTATTCTGTCGTGTTTGGAGCAGTCCATGTTTCAACGCTGGACTTGAACGGTCCAACTTCATTCAATGCAAGCGTGGAGTTCGAAAAGACATCGAACTCTGTCTCGTATGTGTCGTTCTGATACCGGTAAGCATCGTTGTTATCATACGAAGAATAGGTAACTGTGACCTTTGCCTTTCCTGCAGATGCATCGGAAAGTGGACATTGTATCGAGAAGTAACCGTCGAGGTCTGTCATTCCGGAGTTGCACGAGGTTGGGCTCGATTGGCTGTTCACCATCTCATAGTTCACTCGAATCTTACGGTTGGTGAGGTTCGTGCCGAGTTCGTCTTGAAGTTGTCCAGTGACAATCATTGGCTTAGGAATCACTTCACCGGTAATAGGGCTGATTTCACTCGTGTAAACAATCTGATCATCCACGGATAATGCAGTTCGTCCAATGAAAGAGAATCCATTGGCGTTGTTGGTCATCATCAGCCTAAAGTGATCGTTCCCCGGTACGCTAAGACACGGGTCCCAAGCGCCTTGAATACCCAATGAGGCTGGGTCAAGAGAGGCGCAACCTTCGTTAGGAAGATTCTCCTCAAACCGCAGAATAACATTGACTGGACCAAATCCATCAGGCAAGAACGATTCTGGGTCATCCCTGAGTGAGATTGCATCAAGTGGTGAAATATCTGCCTTTAGACATCCTGTTCGTCCGTTGAAAGTACCGCTGGTTTCAAGTCGATCCAAAATACCGTCTTGGTTGATATCGCGGTCTGCAAGTCCATCGCCGTTACCATCGTAATAGCACAGGTGGGAAGAGTCAGATGCCGGTTCAGCCAACGTAATGATTCCAGCAGACGGGCGAACCGTCGCTACGATTTGGCGGTGTGTAACACCGTTGAAATCTACGCCTTCAAAGATGACATCGACCAAACCACCGTTTGGAGATTCTGCACCGTCAAGTGCCGAACCGCCTGAATCGCGTATTGACGTTGTATTGTCGTCGGTAACTTGTGCTGTGAAATCCCAAATATCGCCAGACTGTCTGATGTTCGGACTGGACGAATCCACCGAAAGGTAGGTTCGAGAGACAACCCAAACTTGCTGCACCATAGTATTGCCCTTGAGCAACGGCGTCCCCGCAAACTCGAATTGTAGGGTGAAGTCACCCAAATCGTCTGCTGCTGAGATGTTGAATGGGATTTCGAAGAAACCATTGTCGTCGGTGTAATTCACACCGGTTCTGCCGTCTGCAGACCAAGTGTAGTTGACAGGTGCATTCCGTACAGGTTGCAAGGAGTTGTCAATAAGCTTGGCTTGAATTGTTGTGCTGGTGTTTCGATACAAACGAGGTACTGAAGTTGTTTGGAAATCGGTCGTTCCAACAACGGTGACGTTGATGTATGCGCCAGTCGCTGCGAGACTAGAACTGTTTCCAGTGAAGTAGTACGCAGAGTTCGTGAAATCAACACGCATTCCGTATGTTCCCGCACCATATTGTTGATACCAAGACCAGTTGTATTCAAAATTCGCATCACAAGTAGGACAGTCCTTTGTTGGGCGTTGTGTATATGCGGTCTCTGTGGAGCCGAGGAATTGACCGTTGCCGTCGATATCGACTTGGAGTGCAATCGGATCTGCGTCCCACGGTTCATTGGTTCGGTTGGTAACTGAACCGGTAACAAAGAGTGTGTCGCCTGTGTTCATTTCTGGCACAAGTTCACATCGAACCAAACTGTTCGGGTCGGTTGGGTCAACTGCGCCACAAGGTGGTAAGTCGCCGTCGCCACCGTTGACCAAATTGATGAACCAATGCGTCGAGTTGGTCGAGATGAAGTTACGAAGTTGTACTTCTTCATCGTTCAATGTCAGCGGGTCGCCGTTCCAGTTCTTTGGATACGGTTTTGGCTTGGAAACGTCTGCGTAATTCAATCCAGCTCCAGTAAGTGCTTCGGAGTGGAATAATGTTGCCCAGTTGCCGTAGGTTCCATCGCCGTTATTAATCGAGGAATTGTACCAGTAGACTGGGTTAGTTCCTTCAATAATCATTTGACCTTCGATGTTCATTCGGTGCATGACTCGAATGCTTTGTGGTTCAGTCTCATCACCGTAGAGATACGGGAATGGATCTTCTGAAGCAAGGTCCGGTTGTACGACAGCCGTTACTTCATAATCGCCTGCAGGTAAACTCGTGTTGGTGTAATCGTAGGTGACAATATCTCCATTTCCATCAAGCAGTGGCTTGAGTTCCAAAGAGTTCGCATCCCATGCGACTTCTTCGTAGCCTCCTGGAATCTGGCCAACGCCGTTATCACGGGTAGAGTTCCACTGTATTTGCTTCCATACCCCATTGATTCCAATGTCTTGCACGAAGGTGACAGACACGAGGCCGTTACTACCAGCCCGGTAGCCGTTGCCGCCTAGGCCAGTAAAGTTCGTTGGGTGCGTGTAGTTTCCAAATATTCCACCACGGACAGCGAATGTAAACGGTGTATCCGGTACGAGGTTGTCGAAAATACCGCGCTGAACATCGGCGGTGTAATACGACCACATGTCGACCCAGAACGGTTGTTCATCGCTTCGGAAATAACTGTCCATGTAAATATCAGCAGTAAGGTTTGCAGATGCTCCAACAAAGTAGGAAGTTGATTCGTTTCCGTTGAAAGCGAACATTTCACTGACAACAGCATAAACTCGATATGTTGTATTGTCACCAACAGTCAAATCCTCTGGGTAGAGGAATTGCCCAACGGTGAAATTGCCTGCTGAGTTTGTTAGAACATTGATGGTCTCCAGTGCAGTTGTACCGTTATCGGCCCATTCAATATGGACTTGAACTGGGAAACCAACTGCCGGTTCAAAATTGAGAGTAACGGGGTTTGCCCAATCAACATGCCCACTAAAAATCGTAGGGGATTGCGCATCAAGCCACAGCGTGCCAGGTGCATCAAGGGAAATGTAGGTCGGTGGTTTGTCCTCATCGTCAGGAATACAATCGTTATCGCTGTCCCAATCACTCGATTCTTCAGGAGCATAGCATGGAGATGTTGTTTCGCCCTCTTCGAGCTGGTCATAATCGGCATCAACCAAGGTATCGTTATCATCATCGTTATCGATAACGTCAGGACCTGTTCCAGGTTCGAGTGGGTTGGCTAATCCTTCCCCATCTCCGAAATCGTCGTGATCCCACGGGTTGGTAGAGTTACGATCAAACCGTGTAGGCCAAAGCAAAACTTCGTCCTCATCCAGCATGCCATCCTGGTCATCGTCTTCATCAATATCATCTCGAATACCGTCGTTGTCGTGATCGAATGGGGCTACGTGGTTGACAGACGGGTCGAAGAGTTCGACCAGGTTGGGGATGCCATCTGCATCCCAATCATCGTCTTCCCAGTTGACTATTCCATCGTTGTCTGTATCGTACGGGGATTGCTCTTCGCCCCAGAAACAACCAGGAAGAAGTTCTTGATCAGCGTCGTGGATTCCGTTGTTGTCGTCGTCCCAGTCTTCAGCGTCTGGCACTCCGTCGTTATCGTTGTCCACGTCGTAGAGTTTAGGTTCAATAAGTCCTTGAGAAAGAATTCCACGATCCCAAACTGCTTGGAAGAATCCATCATCGTCAACGTCAGCATCGTTGCCATCGTCGTCGTTATCATCGCAGTTTAGTCCGCTAAAGAAGTTCCCGTTTTCTTGGTTTAAGTCGTTGTCAAGGTCATCATCAGTATCAATTTCAAAGAAATCCCAAACGCCGTTGTTATCGTCATCAACATCGAACCAGTCGTACACTGAATCGTAATCGTTGTCGAGGTCAACCGTCATGTTTGTGAAATCACCGTCAATATCTCCGTCGACCGAGTTCTTGAGAAGGTCTGCTCCCAATTCATCAGGGAAATCAGCTACAACTCCATTGTCGGAAGTCCATTGCCAGATTCCTGATTGGAGTCCGAACCAAGTAACGAATGCATCACGGTTGTTCTGCATTTGTGTGAAGGTTATACCTGACTCAATGGAACCATCGCCACCAAAGTCATAGTGCCAGCATCCACCTTGAGCCCCCGGGGTGCAACTCCAGTTTCCTGAAGGCCCACCGGTCGTTGCGCCTTGGTCAACAAACGCATCAGGGCGAGTAGAATAAGGCGAACCGAATTGGGCGTTAACCCCGTTCAGTGGCATGTGGTATGCGAGAGCGTAATTGTAACCGCAGGTGAATCCACCACCAATGTTTCCGGCCGTCCAACCGCAAGATGTTAGGTTCATCGAACCGCCCATCTTCGGGTCGTTAATATCGTACAATCCATCGTTTGCTTCGTCTTGGTCCCACCAATCGGGTAACCCATCCGCATCTTGATCGACGTCCAATCCATTGGTCAATGAGTCGCCATCCGCATCGATATCCCAGTCGTTGCCGCCGTTGTAAGGAGACCATCGAGCATACAAGAACCAGTAGTATTCTGGAACTGTTCCTGGAGTTACAGGAGTTGTTGTTGCGTCATAGCCGTTGTAATCGAGTACAACATTCGCAAACGGGTTGTGTGAGAAAACGAGGTTCCAGTGGTCACTTGAGTTGTCGGTGTACGGGGTGCTGTCTTGGCTGCCGTCAAGGTCACCGCCATCTGCAACCGGGTAGTATGGGTTGGCAAAGTTGTCGTTTGCGTCGTAGTCAACGGTTCCGCAGTTACCGTCATCTGGGTCGTAAAAGTCAGAAATACCGTCGTTATCATCGTCCCAGTCAATGTCGTTTTCTAGACCATCTCCATCAATATCGGAATCGACAGAGTTTGGCCCGTCATCACGGTACAATGCCCCGTTAATTGCGTGCAAGTCGCCATCGTTATCCAAGTCACAGTCTGGATCAATATCAAGAGCGTCGATGATTCCGTCGTTGTCATCGTCCACGTCAATCCAATTGTTGATTCCGTCACCATCCCAATCGTTGAATTGAGAATAAGATGCGCGTTGTGTGTTGCACCGTGGATCCGGGCTAACTGGATTTGGATTTGCCAAAGTTGGGCAATTCCAGCCAGCAACTTCTGCAGTTGTGTTCAATGGGAAAGCGTCGAGCTCGTTCGTGACTTGGTCGTTATCAAGGTCGTATTCGAAGTTGTTTGCATCGCCGCTAACAGAGATGTCTCCAAGGTTATCAGGAGTTGGTGTGCCGCCCATGTCAGGGTCAAGCCAATCGTAGACAGCATTGTAGTTCTGGTCGAAAGGTCTCAATCGGTCATCGTCGAGGTCATGGTCGTAATCCATCTCACAATCAATTGTCCCATCTCCATCAGCATCTGCGCCAGGAACATGGAATAGAACTGTGGATACGCTTGATACAAGGATTGCTGCCCCGGAGTTTCCGCCAATAATCGAAATATCGTCACCAACTGAGTATCCATAGCCGCCGGATGATAGGTTGGCGAAGAGGACTTCTCCGTTCGCATCAGTCACGGTGTCAACTGTGAGGCCAATACCGTTGATGCCGGAGGTTGCAACGCCGGTTCCAGCAATGTAATTCAAACCGCCCGTAAGGGACGAGGCGTCCAGTCCAGTGACAACTCCGTTTCGAATGGAATTATCGTAATCTGCGAGGTTGTCATTGTTGACGTCAATAACGGTGCAAGTATCCGGGATGCCGTCGTTATCATCGTCTGGGTCAACCATGTCGAGAATACCGTCGTTGTCGTCATCCGTGTCTGCACTGTCGGGTGTGCCGTCATTATCGTTGTCGGGATCAATGAAATTCGGGATGAGGTCGCCGTCAAGGTCGCCATCTACGATTGTCGTAAAGGCGGGGGTGCCACTTGGCCCGTTTGTGTAGAACGGAGCGTTTGCCGCGTTAACACGATTGAGTTCTTCAGAAAGATAGTTGACTCCGCCAGAATAGGTGCGGTATGAGTTGAAATCCCAGTTCACTGCCGTATCGTAGAGATTTGCCGAAGCGGACATTGAACCAGTTTGGGTTGCGTCATATGGGTGTATGTCGTCGATGTCGTCAACGCCATCGCCATCGTCATCATTATCGAAGTAATCCTGGATGCCATCGCTGTCAAGATCACAAGGCCACTTGAATTGGTCGATACGTGCATCGTTGTCGTCATCTTCATCATAACTACCCGGACCTGAACCATCGGAGTCTTCGTCGGTAACGCCATCGTTATCGTGGTCCATTGGATTTTGGTCGGCCATGTAGAATGGGCCGAGTGCCTCCTCAGTCCACGGATGGATTATGCTTGAGTCAAGTATTCGATCTGTGCTTACGTTGACTGGGTCGAGACCGAGAGCCTCGAGAGCAGGTATGTCAAGAGGTCCTTCCAAAATACCGTCGTTATCATCATCCCAATCGTCTGCATCAGAAATGCCGTCATTGTCGTGATCGAATGGATCGGTGCCGTAGCAACCATCGAAACGTTCGAGCAGGTCGTAAATACCGTCGTTATCGTCGTCTAAGTCGTACAAGTCACTAACGCCATCATTGTCGTGATCGTCTTTGTTCGATTCTTCCAAGAGCGGGGCGAATCGAGGCATAAGAGCTGCAATTGCCGACTTGTCAGTAATGATTCCAGATGCGACTCCCGGATCTGTCCACATGATGTCCGAGAGAATAGGGTGGTTGTCCAGTTGCCACTGGTCTTGTGCTCCGTTCCATGAGCCTTGACCGCCCTGTTCGGTTGATTGAACTGGAGAGGTTTGAGTAATTTTCTCGCCTTCCCGGAACGTAACCGTTTGGGTTGTCTCTTCAGAACTCAAATCTTGAACGAGGGCAAGCATAGTGCTTGTCAACATCAAGATGATGATCGTCATCGACATGGTGATCTTTTGTCTGTGGCTAATGGTTTCTAAATGGTTTTTGGAGAGCATGTGGGCACCTCGGAATCATTTCCCCACCTGCATACCCTATTTGAAAGCCGTGGCGCGGTTGCGTGTTTCGGTATCACAGAAGTGATTGCGTATCATCAACCACTTGAGAAGAGAATCTTATCGTAAATAAGATGTGAAAGATAAAAAGAATTGAAGTTCAATACTTCGAAAAGAAAAAAAGGAGGATTTCCAGGGGGCGAACCCCCTAGAAATCCGGCGCCCCGATACCGAAGTATCGGTGTATCATACGATAGTTTCGTCACTGTATTCAAGCTTCGAGTTCATCAAGGATGCCGTCGTCATCGTCGTCGTCATCTTCGTGATCATCGGAACCGTCATTGTCGTGATCGAATTGACCGGTCATTGGGTTTCCGTCGTTGATTTCGAACCAGTCGGCTAGGCCGTCGTTGTCGTCGTCTGTGTCGGAAAGATCCCAAATTCCATCATTGTCATGGTCGTAGCGGTAAGTTCCAGAGATTCCTCCGATTTCGTCAACGTCGAGAATATCGTCGTTGTCGTCATCGGTGTCGACTCCATCGTCCATACCATCGTTGTCGTGGTCTCGCGATAGATCTGTACCGTCTTCGGCCTTGTCGTTGTAGTTGTCAATGCCATCGTTGTCGATGTCGAGGTCAACGGAATCGGTGATTCCGTCGTTGTCGTGGTCGTAGATGTTGGTGTTAGGATCGCCGTCTTGGGTTTCCTCGGTGTCATCAATTCCATCGCCGTCATCGTCGGAGTCCAAGTTGTCTGGAGTTCCGTCGTTGTCGTGATCGAATGGGTTGTCATCGACATCGTTGGGGATTCCATCGTTGTCGTTGTCGTTATCCTGGTTATCTGGGATTCCGTCACCGTCGTTATCTGCAGGACCTTGGTTGTCGGTTTGCTGTTGTTGTTGTTGGTCGGTCTGTTGACCCTGTTGGCCTTGTTGACCGTTTTGGGTTTGACCTTGTTGCTGCTGGCTCTGACCGTTTTGGTTCTGTCCGTTTTGGTTTCCAGCTTGCTGATCGCCTTGTTGACCACCTTGCTGTCCGCCTTGTTGCTGCTGACCTTGTCCATTGTCTTGCTGTTCACCTTGCTGACCTTGCTGACCTTGCTGACCTTGCTGACCTTGCTGACCTTGCTGACCTTGCTGACCTTGCTGACCTTGTTGGCCTTGCTGTCCTTGCTGTCCTTGCTGTCCTTGCTGTCCTTGCTGTCCTTGCTGTCCTTGCTGTCCTTGCTGTCCTTGACCTTGTCCCTGACCTTGTCCTTGACCCTGTCCTTGACCTTGTCCTTGACCTTGTCCCTGACCTTGTCCTTGA
>ERZ767114.193-NODE-193-length-41556-cov-6.269872_pt1 | contig 41556 bp, 24 predicted proteins | sample MGYA00374952_ERZ767114 | MGnify/ENA primary metagenome ERZ767114 (study PRJEB28939, sample SAMN06267156) | marine metagenome | isolation source: Columbia River Estuary | place: USA:Columbia River Estuary, USA | collected 2012-05-05 ... | reverse complement strand
CCGCCACCGCCACGACCACCGCCGCCACCGCCACGGTATCCACCGCCGCCGCCACCGCCGTTTCGGGAGCCGTAGTGTCCACCACGGCCTCCTGAATCGCCACGGTTTGACCGTTGTCTGCGTTCAGCTGCAATGTATTCAACTTCAAATTCAGGAAGTACGGAAAATTCAGGTGGTTCAAATTCCACACGGATTCCAACATCACGTTGGATTCGCCCGTATTGCTTCTTCTGAGGCTTTTGAACAAGAGAAATCACGATACCCGTTTTTCCACCTCGAGCCGTTCGTCCGCTCCGGTGCTTGTACGCCTTACCGTTTTCAGGAGGGTCATAATGAATCACACAGTTGACTCCTTCAACATCGATTCCACGCGCAGCGACATCGGTAGCAATCAAGGCCATGCATTCTCCATGTTGGAAGCGTTTCATTGCACCGTCCCGTTGCCGTTGTGAAAGTCCACCATGGAGCGTTTCGATTGCCATCCCGTCGAATTGCATCTCATCTCCAACACGGTCTACCCCGTTTCTGGTTCGACAGAAAATGATGGTTCGTCCACACTTACGAATGATTTCCGAAGAAATTGTTGATTTTTTCGAGTTGGGCATGAGCCAAAAGTAGTGAGTCATGCTTTCCATAGTCACTTCCTTAGGTCCAACTTCGATGGTGACCGGATCTGTTTGGTAATCTCGAACGAGATCTGCAACTTCATCATCCAGAGTCGCACTGAAAAGAATGGTCTGCCGGTCCTTCTTACACCGGTCAAGAATCTTACAAACCGGTTCCATGAAGCCCATGTCGGCCATTCGGTCTGCTTCGTCAAGAACAACGATTCCGACATCATCGAGCGAAACTGCGCCCCGCTCCATCATGTCAATCAAACGTCCTGGGCAAGCCACGAGAACATCAATTCCACGTTCAAGTGCACGGTATTGTTTCTGGTAAGAACTACCACCGTACATGGCTTGAACATAGAGTTGTAATTCATAGGCAAGCGGATCAAGAACATTGAAGATCTGCTCGGCCAATTCACGGGTTGGTGTGAGAATAAGAGAAGTCGGTCGGCTTGGTTCTGCTTCTTCGGTCATTGCCAAAAGTGGCAAACCGAATGCGAGTGTTTTACCCGAGCCCGTTGGTGCTCTGCAGCATACATCTCTTCCGAGCATTGCATCAGGGATGGATTCTCGCTGAACTTCGAAGGGCTCGATGATTCCTTGTTGCTTGAGGGCCTCGACCAAAATTGGCTCAATTCCAAGATCTGCGAACGATACCATCGGCTTACCCCAACTGATGGCCGTCATCCGGCCCTATTTGATACCACCAGTCGGGAAAGTCGCTGTTTTGTGGACTCAAGAGGCGTTGGTCGGGCGCCGAACAAGCATGGCTACGGCGTTGCCGCCACCTAAACACAGTGTGACGATGCCAGATTTTGCATCGCAACGACGCATGACGCCGAGCATCGTGATGAGGCAGCGAGTTCCGCTTGAACCAAGTGGATGACCAAGGCTAACTGCACCACCGTGGAGATTGAATCGGTCTTCAGGAATCTTCAATTCTTGAGCAACAGCGCATGATGCAGAAGCAAACGCCTCGTTATGTTCGTAGATGTCGACGTCCAATACCTCCAAATTATTCCTTTCCAAGAGCATTTGAACTGCCGGTATGGGGGCGCTCATCACGCGCTCAGGTTCGACGCCACTCGTGCAGTAGTCGTCAACGTAAGCGATGATTTCCCAACCTTGTTGTTCAGCAAAGTCTGCATTTGCCAAGACAACTGCGCTGGCACCATCGTTCAATGTGCTTGCATTACCAGCTGTAACTTGACCGTCTTTTTGGAATACTGGACGCAGACCAGAAAGAGATTCAACATCTGTTTGTGCTCGGATGCCTTCGTCGTTAGAGAACACGACTGAAGGTCCACGGCGTTGTGGTATTTCAACGGGGAAAAGTTCCCAATCAAACCAACCTTCTGCTTGTGCTTGAGATGCCAGACGATGACTACGCGCGGCAAATGTATCGGATTGGTTTCGAGTGATTGAGCATTCCTTTGCCACCGTTTCACCGGTGTTGCCCATGTGTACATCGTTATAGCCGTCCCAAAGTCCGTCATGAATCATTGAGTCGACAAGGGTCGAATTACCCATTTTTGATCCTTTCCGGTGGTTCATCAAAAGATGTGGAGCGTTCGACATGCTTTCCATTCCACCTGCAATGATGACGTTGTATTCCCCTGCACGGATACTGTTTGCTCCAATCATGGCAGCCTTGAGAGAACTACCGCATACCTTGTTGATGGTTACGCAAGGAGTTGTGACGGGCAATCCTGCTCCAAGAGCCACTTGACGCGCAGGGTTTTGACCAACACCCGCTTGCAAGACTTGGCCGAAAATGACCTCATCAACGACTCCCTGCGAGGGATTGATTCCGACTCTTTTGCATACCTCTTCAACGGCAAGCACGCCCAAGTCAACGGCTTTCATACCCGAGAGAGCGCCCATGAATTTGCCGATCGGTGTGCGAGCCACACCGCAGATTGCAACTTTTGGTTTGCTCATACCGTTCCGAATACCGTCGTATTCTTCAATGTGCGCGCCTTCGAACATGGGCTAAATCATGAGAAGACTTGATGAAGAGAAGGTGCTGGCCGTTGTATGGCGAAATTCAAGACCGAGTTTAGTACCGAGCGAGAAGCAAACGAAATGCGACATGTAGAAGTTGAAATTGACTTCACACCAAATGCATTGGCCTCAATCCTCTACCGTCAAGGTGACACCGTTATTCTGGCATGCTGCACCAAAGAAGCACGGCTTCCAGGCTGGTTTCCTCGTGACTCGAACAAAGGCTGGGTTCACGCTGAATATTCGCTGCTTCCGGGTTCAACAGACTCTCGATTCCGTCGAGAGCGACGCGGTGCAAAAGGCCGCACTCAGGAAATTGAACGGTTGATTGCTCGCTCTCTTCGTGCGGCAGTAGACCTTGAGGCCCTCGGCCCTGTTGCACTCAATGTCGATTGTGATGTTCTCAATGCAGACGGGGGTACCCGATGCGCCTCGATTACGGCGGCAAACATTGCGTTGCGTCTTGCTGTGCGACGATTGATTGCTCGAGGACAGTGCCTTCCGCTCGACATGCGCCCAACAGAAGACCAGCGGAAATCCGGTTGGACTGCCCCTTCACTCTCAGAAACGGAACGTGAAAACCACGAAAACGCAGTGATACCTCATGATTTGGCCGCTATTTCGGTCGGACTCATCGACGGTGAAGTCTACTTAGATCTGGATTACATTCTCGATTCCAACGCAGATGTCGACATGAACGTCGTCAAGACTGCAGATGGAAAATACGTCGAGATTCAAGGTACTGGCGAAGAATCAACGTTCTCAGGCGATGAACTTATCGCGCTTCTCGCACGAGCGGATGGCGGGATTGATGCGTTGTTTGAAGCTCAAAAAGCAATTCTTGACGGAATAGAATGAACTTCGACCATTATTTGCCCAGCATTGTTTGGCGAAAGGCTTGATATGGCAGGGGTTCTCGCCGAACTGCACGGGTCAGTAGCTTAGTTGGGAGAGCGCGGCACTGAAGATGCCGAGGTCGCTGGTTCAAGTCCGGCCTGACCCACCTCAACTCCAACTGCGAAAGCTTTGAATTCTTCAGTTTGAACCGTTTCTACAATTCTCCCAATTTTTTTTTCATCGTTGGGTTCATGTGCTAGGTCCCTTTGCTTACCTCATGGGCGAAGGGCGCGGTGATTCTCATGATGAGGCCGAGCATGTAGACCATGAAACGAAGGCCCGAAATAAAATCACCAAAGAATTGGTTGAAATCCGTAACCGTAGGAGCGGGGACGTCAAGCAGAATCTCCTTGCCAAGAAAGAAAATTTCGTCTTAGCCGCTGGAATAATCTACACCGTTCTCTATACATTGCTCATCTTTGGAATGACATCGGGAACACTTGGAAACTCGACGGCGATTGACCACTCAGCATCGAAAACATTCCTCGACATTGGCGGAGAATGTGACGAAATTACGGATGAACCATGGATTCTTATTTTCCCGAATGAAGATGAAAAAGTATTCTCAATGTACGGTTATAATTTCCCGTCGGGACACGGCGTAGGGACGTATGAAATGAATCACCTGGAGGATGGAGAGCATGAAATCGAAACCTGGACGGATTCAAGAGTTTGGCCTATTCCAGCAGCAGGTGAACCTGATGCTGATTATTTGTACTTCGCAGCTCCATTCGAAGAATTAGAAGAAGGACATTACGAACTGAATTATTCTATTACGGTCTACAACCAGTCTAACGTCTCCACCGCAAGCGTTGTTGAGGGTGGGGATGAAATTTCAAAGTCCGTTGAATTTGAACTTGATATTTCGAAGCAAACATTTGCATTCCTTCCATTTGTCGACTCTGAAAAGAAGCATCAAGTTCGCTTGACCGATACTGGTGCTCGCTCATGCTGGGGAATTCAAGACCTAGGAAACTGGGGATACATCCTCATCGGTGCCGAATTAGGCGGTGGTCGTGAAACTGCAATGCTTACAGGAGGAGCAGCAGGCATTCCAGCATGGTGGATGGCTTTTTCTTCGCTTTCCCTTTCTGCAATCTCCCTCCTCATCATCTACCCTTTGATGTACAAAGTCTACCACCAAGACAGCGATGATATTCTCTCTCGAAATCACATCTCACAACTTGTCGAAGACTCGGTTGTTAAAACAGCAAAGAGGCTGAACATCGATATCGATTGGGAATTGTACAAAATTGAACCACGAGACCTCTCAATCGACATTATGGTTCCCTACAAAAACACGGAATCGACGCTCTCCGACAGTAAAGATGTTCGCGCAGAAGTGCTTCGTGAAGTCCTTGAAGAGTTCGCAATCTTTAGGGTGTTCAAACCCGTTCAACTCACCGTGCGAACCATTGGTGTGAATCAAGCAATTGACTTTGAATCTGGTGTGGGTATTGGAACAACTGCAGAGGGTGAAGATGATGATGGTGAGCAAAACTACACCGATTTCTTTTCCGAACTCCACACACTCTCAAGAGTGGAAGATGAAGTTCGTGAGAGTCTTGAATTGTTCTTTGCACGCCGACCAGACCTCAAGATGGAAGCGGCAGTCGTAACCAGTGACGACAGAGTCATCTTTGTATCCGTCATCTACCGGCCAACGCAGCGATTTGCTTTCTTCCGATTTAAGAAAACTCGAGATGAAGTTCAGACGGAGTTGCATCGTTTCATCTCAAAACGAAATGCAGACTTGTTAGGCTCTCAGGAACTTATTGTCAAAGGACGAAACCAAATCTCAACACTCTCTGATCGCGCAGGTGCAGGGCGTGTCGAACGTGACATAAAGAACGATCAGCGCATTGTTGCTGTAGCAAAGCAAGACGGTTTTGGTGGTAAGATGTTGCAAACAAAATTCCTCGGCAATACGCTATCGACCGTCGAATATATGGCCAATGAGAAGCGGGAAATGATTAACAAATGGGGCTTCTGGGGGCTGATTGTCTTTGTATGGATCCCTTTCATGGCATCTGGGGTATTGGTCGGCGCCATGCTCGGTTTGTTATCTCGGATGAACTTCACTCGAGTTCTTTCAGCCACAATCATTGGTGGTTCAATCGCTTCAATCACTTGGGCATACACTGCCGAAGGCATTGTGAAGTTCATGCACCAATACAAACTGGAAGCAGTTATTCCGCTAATTATTATCGTCTTTGTAGGCGCAGCATTCCTCCACATCCGTTCGACAAAGATGCGACGTCAAACTGAATTGTTTGAAGACACATTGCTGGACAACTTCCATGCGAATATCCAAGCCAAGTACGGCGAGCAGTGAAGAGGTGTAAACTTGGATTTAATCCAGCAATTAAACGGTCATCCTAACCATGTTGGAGACCACGCTGTCATCGGTATTGTAACCGTTAGCGATCGAGCGAGCGCCGGTGAATATGAAGACGAAGGGGGGCCTGCTGTACTCTCGTTTCTCGATGAAGGAATTGCGAGCCCTTTGACGGTTCACTACCGTTGCGTACCTGATGACAAGTCCCTCATTGAGAAAACGCTTATCGAAATGGTTGACGAACTTGGTTGCCATGTTCTTGTCACGACCGGCGGTACCGGTCCTGCTCAAAGGGATGTGACGCCAGAAGCAACAGAAAAGGTCTGTGAGAAAATCCTTCCCGGTTTTGGCGAACAAATGCGGGCAATTTCGCTTCAGTATGTCCCGACCGCCATTCTATCAAGACAACTCGGTGGTATTCGAGGTAATTGCCTACTGTTCAACCTCCCCGGCCGTCCGAAATCGATTCGCGAAACGATTGATGAAATTTGGAAGGCGGTCCCATATTGTGTCGACCTTCTCGAGGGCCCATACATCGACACCGTCGATAACGTATGCAATGCTTTCAGACCAAAATCGGCTCGACGAAAATAATTGCTCATCGTATAGTTCATTGAGTGGGTTCACTCAAGTCGGTCCCATGGACGGTACAGATACCCGTGGAAACATGCTAATTGTTGGAGCAAAAGTCGTTTTACCAAACGAAACAAAATATGCTGATGTTCGTACAATTGAAGGCGTTATTTCTGAGATTGCAGAACCACAAGCTCTCCTTCACCACGATGCCGAACTCCTCGTTGACGGTTCAGGCTTGTACCTACTGCCTGGCGCCATCGACCCGCAAGTTCACTTCAGAGACCCCGGTCAGCCGGAAAAGGAAGATTTGGGGAGTGGCTCAGCGGCTGCAGTAAGCGGTGGCATCACTTCTTTCCTCGATATGCCAAACAACAAACCCTCCATCGTCGACCTACCTGGCATGCAGATGAAACTGGATACGGCTGCCGCCAAATGCGTCAATAACTACGGCTTCTTTATTGGGGCAACTCCGAACAACGTCGAAAAACTTCAGGAGGCGGTTGGAACTCCGGACGCGCCGATTGCAATCCCCGGCATCTGTGGGATCAAAATTTTCATGGGCTCTTCAACCGGTACATTACTTGTCAACGAACGTGAGGCATTGCAAACTATCTTCTCACAAACTGCAGGACTCATTGCCGTCCACGCAGAAGATGAAAAGAGGCTGAATGAACGGTTCCCCGATTATGAGGCACGAACCGACATCGCCGCCCATGCTGAATGGAGAGATGATGTTACGGCCCTGCTTGCAACGCAACTTGCAGTCGAACTCGCTCAAACTTACAACCACCGACTGCATATCTTACATCTCACCTCCGGAATCGAAGCGGATTGGTTGAATGGCATTACTTCACTGCCGTCTCAACAGAAAGAAGGCGCTATTATCACCACTGAAACTTTACCGCAACATCTTACGTTCACCGATATCGATGTTAAGGAACAAGGCACTCGGCTGCAAATGAATCCACCAATTAGGTACCAAGCCGACAAGGACACCCTCTGGAAGCGCCTCTTGGATGGAACCGTCCAATGTATGGCAACGGACCACGCACCTCACACATCGGAGGCAAAGCAGCTCGGTTTCCCACAAGCACCCAGTGGGATGCCCGGAGTTGAAACCTCACTTGCCGTCATGCTCACTCACGCTAAATCCGGTACGTGCACCATTGAGCAAGTGGTCGAATGGATGTCCACCAATGTGGCTGATTGTTACAACATGATTGGGAAAGGACGAATTGAAGTTGGCTTCGATGCTGACTTTGTGTTGGTAGACATGGAAAATGAACATGAAGTCGTGGATGAGAACAGTTGGACTCGAGTCGGCTGGAACCCCTTCAGAGGACGAATGTTAACCGGCTGGGCGAAAATGACCATCGTCGCTGGAATTCCGGTCTTTGAGCGAACAGAAAACTCCGGTCAAAAAGGCCAAATTTTGGTTGAGGCAGGGTCAGTAGGCACTCCAATATTGATGGCTCCATGGAAATAATGCCGTTTTTCAGTTCAATTTCGGCTCTTTTGCGGTAACATTATACACTCAACCACTTCTTTCCGGTTAGGGATAGAGAATGAGTTGGCTCGAAGAAAATATTGGAGAAGGATATCAGCAAGTTATAATTGGATTTAGTGTATTCATAATCGGTGCACTGCTCGGATGGATGGAAGCAGCAGACAATGTGATGTCTGCTTCGGACGTCTACATGCCTGCAGTGATTATGCTGTCTGGAGCAATGGTGACAATGCTTGGACTGTCTTTCGGAACAGAAAATGAAGAAGACCGTACTGACGATTTGATGAACGCTATCAACGAACTTACGGCTCGCATGAACGCAATGCTGGGCACTGAAGAAGAGTGACCCTACAATCCGTACAATGAACCGTACTTGGCTTCGACGTATCGAAGAAACGGTTCAGGAGAAGGCGGTGAGCCTGTGGCGAATTCGATCAATTCAGCTGGGGACATTTTACTCCCTTGTTCGTGAATCCGTGGGCGTAACCACTGCAATAAACTGGACCAGTCGCCTGAAGATACAAGTGCATCAATATCACCCAATTCATTCTGCATTGATTCGAGTAATTGAGCGGCATAGAGGTTCCCTAAAGTGTAGGTTGGGAAGTATCCAAAGGCACCCATTGACCAGTGGATATCTTGGAGACATCCCATCGTATCGTTTGGAACTTGAACACCAAACCACTCTTCGAACATGGAGTTCCAAGTGGCAGGTAATTCAGAAACAGGAAGGTTTTCGTTGAATATTTTCTTTTCAATTTCATACCGTAGCATCACATGGAGGTTGTAAGTCACCTCATCTGCTTCGACTCGAATAAAGCCTTTAGAAACAGTGTTTGCAATACGGTTGAGTTCTTCCGGTTTCCAATCGGGAGCGTCAGGGAATTGTTCTCGGAACCAAGGTAGGGCAACTTCCCAAAAGGCCGTAGTCCTGCCGATTTGATTCTCCCAAAACCGGCTTTGTGATTCGTGAACGCCCAAGGAGACTGCATCGCCTCTTGGCGTTAGAGAGTGGGTGCGAGCTAGACCTTGTTCGTAAAGAGCGTGTCCTGTTTCATGCATGACGGCATACAGGCACGAAAAGGGGTCTTTTTCATCAAAGCGAGTGGTAAAACGAGTATCTCCTGGCCAAAGACCGGCGGAAAACGGATGAGTTGAAGCATCCATTCGGCCTGCTGAGAAGTCAAATCCCATTGCCTCAGAAACTTTCAGACAAAACGCAGTTTGGGCTTCAATAGAAAAACGCATTTCTTCTGGAAGTGTCGGGTCTGGTCGGGTTTTTTGAGCCTCTGTAATGTTTTGTAGAAGTGGCACCAATCGAGCACGTAGACCAGCGAACAGTGGGTCGTAATCGGTGACTTTCATGCCAACTTCATATTCATCCAGTAGTACATCATATGGGTTTTCTTCACCACCATAATAGGCGATTTTCTTCTTCGTCATCTCGACGAGTGATTCAAGATGAGGAAGGAAGGACTGAAAGTCGGATTCAACGCGTGCCTTTTGCCACGATAGTAGCGCCTCAGATCTCGCTTTGGCAAATGCTGCTACAAACTCAGCAGGAAGTTGAATTGCTTTGTCGTAGGCTCGACGTATTTCTCTTACGTTCGCCTGCTGGTCATCATCAAGGTCTGAAGCTTGTTCGAGTTGAGACAAGAGGCGCCCCATTTCATCATCCACGAGTCGCATGTGACGTTCTGCAGCAAGCCAAGAAAGAATATCTGAACGTGCTTCAGAGCCTTTTGCAGGCATGAACGTCTCTTGGTCCCAACCAAGATGGCCTTGGAGCGCACCTAGACGATGAATGTCTTTTACCCGTTCAATGAACGATGAATATGTCTGCATGCCCATTCCATTCCTCCATCCATGATGAATACTCGTATGGTATTTTTCGAGTCTATGAGTCGAGTTTGTAATGCAAATACTGCCACACATTGAAGTCGTTAAGCCTCGACGGTAAACTATGGTGCGGCCTTTTTCTCGTAAGGCAAAAAAATCTGCGCCAATTCCTGTCGACGATGAAGAACTTGAGGACGTCATCGATGAGGTGGAAGAACCCATTGAAGTAAATCTTGACACAGAAGTTCCACAAACTGAAGAACAACCGGAAAAGTTGATTGCTTTTGATGAACTTTCTATAGAAGAAGTGGCTGAAAACCTGAAAATCAGCGCTCAAACGGTAATTAAGACGTGCATGGATATTCGTAGAGGAGAAAACGTCCTGATTGTTTGCGACCCTACAACCGGAGACATTGGTCAAGCATTGCATGAGGCTGCCAACGAACGGTCTGACCGAGTCTTGCTCATCGTCATGCCCAAAGCACGGCACCATGGTGAAGAACCACCTTCACCAGTGGCCAACTTAATGCGGCAACAACAGGTAGTTATTGCTCCAACTCGTTACTCGCTCACCCACACACGTGCTATTCGCCAATCGGTTCGTGGAGGTGCACGGGTGGCCACTATGCCTGGAATGACCAATGAGATGTTCAGTCGCGGGGGAATGTCTGCTGACTTTAACGAAATCAAGCAGAAAATCAGCGACCTCACCACTTATTTCCGCCGCAGAAGAATTGTTCATGTCAAGTCAGAACAAGGCACTGACGTTTCGTTCGAAGTGAATTGGCGTGAATGGAAACTCGACGACAACGGAATATGTAATCGTCCTAAGATGCTCACGAACCTTCCCGCCGGAAAGGCCTTCATCATGCCGCGTGAAGGGACGATGAATGGTAAAGTAGTCATTGATGGGTCTTGGGAATCAAATCTTGTTGATGAGCCAATCACACTGGTCATTGAACAAGGAATGGTTATGGACGTAAAAGGCGGTACAACTGCCGCTACGATTCGGCAAGAGTTCGGTGAAGCTGCTAAGCGATTGCGAACCAAGGATCGAGAAAATGTTTGGACCGTAGCCGAATTTGGATTTGGCATGAATCCACAAGCGCGCCTTTCAGGTAACGTTCTCGAAGACGAAAAGCGATTGGGTACCTGCTATTTCTCTGTTGGAGACAACACCGCCTTAGGTGGAACATCTGCAGTTGGAATACACATACCAGGTGTTCTCAAAAACGCCAGTGTGTGGCTGGATGAAACTCAAATTATCACCAATGGCGAATTTACGCTATGGGATTAATCAACGAACGCCGCTCTGTGTACCACAGATTGGACAGAATCTCCAATATGGATCCAGTCCAATTCCGCATCCACGGCAGAGAACACCAGAACGGATGGTTGGCTGAATCGGTTGTTGCGGTTGATTCCAGCCAGGTTGCTGATTCTGCTGCTGGTTCCAACCTTGTTGCTGCTGATTCTGCTGCTGATTCCAGCCCTGTTGAGGTTGTTGCTGCTGAGCAGGTTGCTGCTGAACAGGTTGTTGCTGAACAGGTTGTTGCTGCTGAGCAAGTGGTTTTCGGACTGGAGCAACGGGCCGAGGAAGGGATTGTGTTTTCTCAGCAGCCGGAGAAGATATGAACTCAGAAAGAGAAACTGTTCCGTCTCCATCCGTATCAGCCTGTTCATGCAATTCCTTTGCTTCTTCAAGTGAAGTACCGGTAGCGACTGCAAGTTCTTCGACTGAAAGCTCCTTGCTTCCATCGGTATCGGCTGCAAGGAAATGCTCTGCAGCACTGACAAATTCTTGTTCTTCAACAGGCTCAGGTTCAGGCACTGGAGTTGGTTCAGGTACGAACTCTGGTACTGCTTCTAGAATTGGCACTTCCACCGGTTCTGGCACAGGTGTTGGTTCAGAGTAAACTGGTTGTTCTTCTTTACCTAATCCAAGGTCAAAGGCTCCTGAAAACGCATTTTCTTCTGCACGTGCAACCATACGCTCATTGTTGGTGTCTAGAACTGGCTCAACAACTGCCACGGGTTCGACGGACGGTAATTCTACGGCATCTGAAACTTCAGACAGGGATGGGAGGTCTGGTAGCGCTACTTCTTTCTCAACTTCAGGGGCTGAGGGCAGAGGTATTTCCTCTACAGATAAAGGAGCAGCAACCGTTGATATTGGAACCGAACGAGGCACTGACGCAATAGGGGCTGCTGCCGCTTTACCACTGGCCAATGAAGGCACAGGCAAGGCATGCCCTGCAACATCCAATGATGCCTCAAGTTCGTCAGCCACTGCTAGGAGTGTAGCGGTGTGGGATGCAGGGTCTGCAAACAATTGTTTGAGGGTGTTGAGGTAACGGGTCACTTCCCCTTCAGAACCTGTTGTCGAAGCAATTGCAAGTAATTTGAGAATACGCATTGGGTCAGCCAACGTCGCTAATTTACTCTGATCTTCTTCTGATAACGAAGGTGACTGGCCGCTGGAATCTCCAGATGAGTCGGGCAGACCAAGGTATTGAGAAAGAGGGTCTGGCAGGCTCATGAGGCCGAGATGTCCTGCAACCAAGTAGTAAATTTCTCCACCTTCACATTGAATCCGCTCGCTTGCAGCTTCGAAGTCAAAATCACCCGGCAGAAGAACGACATCAGACAAAATAGAGAAAAACTGCTCCATTGCCTTTTCTTGCTCCATGCCCATCAAGGTGTGAACCATATCTGAAGACTCGATGACGCCAAAATATGCTGCTGCATCATCGACTTCAATACCAGTAGGTAGAGATGCTCCTTCAAGTTCCTTATCGGCCATATCCTATCCCCCTTCAACTCGCCCAATTGAAACCTGTTCTTGAGTATGATGTTTCAAAATGATGTCTTTGCGTACGTCGTGGTTTCATTTCAACGACTCCGTCCTATGTTGAATATCGCTCGTGATTGAGGAGCAGACCATCCCGTCTCTTGCAATTGCATGAGAATGGTGCGCTCATTTTCACCATCCGCCAACGAGGATTCCACCCAATCAGCAGCTGATTCCCGGTCATCTGCTTGCCATTCTTCGAAGATAGACAAATCAATGTTCAGTTTAGCCTTACGGACCTTTGCTGAGGTTTCTGCTTCTGGCTTTGGCTCTGGTTCCTCAGCAAACGATGAAATCTTCTTGGCTGCAGTTTTTGGAGTACGTTCACCGCGAGGAGGGCCGCTAGAAGTGCTCTTTGGGGGGCCTCCAGGTCCTCGACCAGGTGGAACGCTAGAAGGACCCGAAGAGTCACTCTTCGGAGGACCACTCGGCTTGCTGCTTGCTGGGCTGCCAGTGGGTCCACTTCGTACAGTCGCTGGTGCTGCACGCTGCTGAGGTTTCTGAGCACTTCGACTGTTAGGGAAAGGAAGAGGTTCATCCTCTTCGTCATCATCGTCCCAATCGTCTTCGTCATCATCCAAATCGTAGTTGCCACCGCGTCTACGAATGATAAGAATACCAACAAGAAGTACGACAAACATGCCTCCACCGATAGCGACAAGCGTGGTCGAACCGATCATTGAAGAGGCCCCATCGCCGGAACTGGTATCCTTCTTTGGACAGCCGTCCGCAAAACCATCGGGGCCGGCAGGGTCGTTGGGACAATTGTCAATCAAATCGGAAACACCATCGTCATCCGAATCGAGCTGACTCAAGACACAACCGTTCTCATCAATGCTGTCTTTCTGAGAATAAGGTGTGTCTGGACATAAGTCTGGAGAGGTACCGTTCGGGTTATCACCAAGTCCATCGTAATCTGCATCTTCCCATTGCGTCGGGTTTCCTGCAAGTCCTGCTGGTTCAAACTCATCTCGATAGCCATCACCATCATCAAAACAACCGAGGTAATCGATGAATGAGGTTCCAAACTCAAATGGGCACTCATCTGCTTCGAGTCCTGCAGGGTTGTCTCCGTAGCCGTCTCCATCTTGGTCAAACCATTGCGTTCCATCGGAAGGGAACGCATCACCAGATTGATTCTCTCGTAATCCAGAAGTTTCGTTCAGTGTGTAGATGTAAGTTCCAAAATATCCGTCGCCGTCTGGGTCAGCAGATTCGTCGATGCATCCATCGCTGAGAACTGGTGTTCCTTGAGGCGTATCGGGGCATTGGTCGTCAGCGTCTTTGACCCCATCGGAATCCGAATCTCTTTCTGACGCAGAACAGCCGTTCTCATCGACGCTTTCGCGTTCGCTTTCGATGGTGTTTGGGCACAAGTCGGCAGGTCCAGCCACGTTGTCCATATCGTCATCAGAAAGCAGTTGTGCGTCACTGCATCCATCCGCATCGACCGCATCGCCGAACAAGGTTGCAGGGCAGAGATCGAGGTGATTGAACACCGTATCTTCATCATCATCCAGTTGATTATCAGCACAACCAACAGAATTGACGACCAAGCCAGCATCCGTACCTGGGCAAATATCTTCTAAATTCGGAATAAAGTCTCCATCATCATCGGTGCCATCAATGAATCGGCAACCGATTCCTGTACCATCAACAAACGGACTTGTTCCTTCAAGAATACCTACAATTGTAGGGCATTCATCGGCTTGGTACCCGTTTGGATTATCTCCGAAACCATCGCCATCAAAATCAAGCCATTGGGTTGGTTCTGTAGGGAATTCATCTTGAGAGTCCATCCATCCGTCTCCATCTAAATCTGGACAGCCTGGATAGGGACTGGTCGAATTACCAAAGACGCCTGGGCAGCCATCAAGCACAAGTCCGTCACCGTCATTTTCTGTCGAATTATCAGTCACATTGTAGGAATTGGTCCATCGGTCAGGATGGCCGTCAGAATCATTGTCTTCAGCCGCAGCGATGTTGTCCGGGAATCGGTCCGGGTTGGTCGCTCCTTCAGAGCCGTTATCTCCGTAACCATCACCGTCACTGTCAGCCCATTGTGTTGGGTCAAGTGGCCATGCATCTGCGCCAAATGAGGTATTCCATTCAAATCCACCAACGGTCGATGGGTCAGAGGAACCATCGGAATCAGAATCTGGGCAACCTTTCCGGTCGCGGAATGAAACTCCGTAATCCCATTTGCAGGCGTCTCCCTGCGTTGGGTCTGAGGAGTTATCGCCCCAACCGTCGCCGTCTGTATCCTTGTATTGCGATGGATTGAATGGGAATAAATCTCCATCGGGTTGACCTGAATCGTATTCAGTGATGCAGCAATCCGGCCCCGAGTTATCGCCGTATCCGTCACCGTCTGAATCCGAAGCAAGTTTCCAATTGAAGATGAATACATCGCCATCGAAATACATGAAATTATTGTTGGACCAACCGTCTTGGTCGTAATCATTGCAACCCAATCGGTCAATCCATGAATCACCAGAATCATCGTTGCAGGCATCATCAATATCCGCGTACCCGTCGTTATCAAAGTCGAGACATCCGTAGGTGAAGTACATCGAAGGAGCATCGCTTGTTGGACAAGAGTCGGTCATAGGACCGTATGCATTATCTCCGAAGCCATCGCCATCAGCGTCTGTCCACTGATTACCCAAGTGTGGAAGTTCATCAACCAAATCGAAAATGAGGTCTCTGTCCGTATCAACATAGAGTCGAAGCGATTTAACCAGTTGAGCAGAGTCGTCTTTGAACGCCATGTGGAGGGTTTCGTTGGAATCGGTAAACAAACCTACACTGCCCGTTGTTGAGATGTCACCGAAGGAGAGAGAATTCCAGTGATACGACGATTCCGCTGTGTTCAAACTGTTCCATGTGAGAAGATTAGATTGACCGTTGCTGGTCATGAGAATATACGTGTGATTCTCAACAGTCAAGTCCCATGTTGCGTCAGCATTGGAATCAGGTTGATGTCCGAAAGACGACCAATGTCCGGTTGAGTTACGCGCATAGAGCACATCGGTGTTTGAATCGCCACGTACAGCCATAGCAGGCCATTCACCACCTACAAGATCAACGTTGAATGTACCAATAGCCCCTGTAGGTTGAGCGAGATTTGAAACGGTGTTCCAAGAGGAATTAGTTTCCCACGAAGAACCGTTCAATTGACGCTCGTGAACATTGAGTACCCCGGTAGAAGTGAGGCTCGAGACCATCAGTACATGGGTATCGGTCATCTCCATCGAGATGTTACTGGACAAGTCGGTCAACCCTGTGATGACATTTTCGCTAATATTTGAACCGTTATAGATCCAAACCGAGAGGTTATGATTGGGCCCATCAGCGTGTATCAAAGCCACAGCGAGATCACCATTCGACAAAATAAGTGGCGCAAAATCACCCGATACAGCCGCTCCTTCATCTCCCAATGCGGTGTTAACCCAATTCCCATCGGCCTGGTGCAAGAAGATGAGTTGTTCATTCACTGCATCACGATAAACGGCGGCTGAAGTGTCATTCGTGTCGATGACCACTTGAATTGGGTCAGCAAGATCGACACCGGTAGAAATGGGGGTATGCAACCATCCAGAGTCGTCTTCTTGCGATACGTAAATTTCGAATCCACCAACGCTAGGAGCAGCCCTCATGATGTGTTGATGGCCATCCGAATCCAGTGCAGAACCGAGGAACTGTGCGGTTTGAATCGTCGTGAGAACACCTTGCTCAAGCGCAGTATAACTCGAAGTCGTGTGAACTTTCAGTGTATTACCGCCTTCTGTGACAACAATGAGAGGGCGTCCAGAGCTGGTTCCACCAAATGCAAAACTGGTTAAATTTGATGCGTGAGATGGCAGCGTTTTATCTGCCCAGACACCCGTTGCAGTTCCGTCATCAACATGTTCTAAGAAATGCAGAGAATGTGATGGCTCAAAGGAAAGAAGCATACTTGCTTCACCACGGCTGGAAGTGGAAAGGTCAAGGAAAGTGAGTTCCTCGTTGAACGTAAAGGTCGTCGATTCCCAGTCTCGTTCAGAATACATTTCGTGAACGACCTCGAACGATGAGCCTGAAGTCTGACGAACGCTCAAACTGATTTCGCTCAAACCATCACCATCAACATCTCCGTTCGTAGACATGGTCAAGCCCTTGTAAGCCTGAGGCGTGCCTGATGCCAGTAATTCATAGTTCGCAGTTAATCCAATGGAGGACCCCAAATGGAGTTCTACTTTACCGGCCCGTGTACCCCCAAGTTGCATGATTAATACGTCGTCATAGCCGTCTTCATTGACATCCCCCGCTGGCTTGAACATACGACCAAGCATCGCATTTGCGTCCTCGCCAGAACGTGACCAATTTGGCATCGAGGATGAAATTCCTGCGGATGAGCCGTGGTATAACCACACCTTGCCAGCTTGAAAAGCCGAGGTGCTGTTGAACAGTTCTGAAAACATCATATCGTCATAGCCGTCTCCATTGACATCCCCAATGTAATCGATGGTGTACCCAAACATCTTACCTTGCAGATTCGAAACGACGGCTTGGTCTGGTGTCGCACTTACTCCAAACTCCGAACCAAGGTAGAGTTCCACGCGTGGGAATCCAGTGAAGGAATCCAGGTTTGCAGCGTTTGAAACCAACAAATCATCGTAACCATCACCGTTGAGGTCTCCTGAACCAGAGAGTGATTGGCCAAGCCGAGTTTTTTCTTGCGTCTGCGAAATGTTGCGTAGATGAGTCATTCCACTCAAATCACCCTCAAAAATTGAAATCTTACCCTTGTGGATAATTTCAGACGGTGTTGTTGCAATCACTGCTGAATAATTACCTGAAACGACGGCTAAATCGGCGAATTCATCACCGTTCATTGCTGGTATCTCTTCGATTTTCCAACCAAAGGCGTCTCCTTCGTTACCCGTTTGATTCCACCATGATTGTGCATCAAGGCCGGAGGCATTTCCAAGATAAATTTCGACCATACCGTTGTCTCCTATTCCGTTGGCTTGCGATGTATTCCAGCCGGGTGAACCTATGGCCACATCAACAAAGCCGTCACCGTTGAAGTCTGCTACAGAAATGTCGAAGCCGAGCCGTTGACCTGCTTGCGTACCAACCACTGATTGTGCTGTAGTCGAGAGACCGAGCGAAGACCCGAGTGAAACTGAAACTCTGCCAACATCTGCGTCGAAAGAAGAAAACCCTGGCTCAGAATAAATGAAATCGTCATAACCATCTGCGTTAATATCTGCAAAGGTTGATTCGCCTTCTTCAACTGAAATTGACGCGGTGATCGCAGCATTAGGTACGGGGTCAATACGGCCTTCGTCTTGCCCTGAGAGGCTTCGGAGAAGTTGTAAACTCGTCACACCAGCAGACACCGAAGTGGTTGCAATTTGCTCGACAGCATTGGTGTCCAGTCCCATCCCGATGTAATCGGCAAGATTCGAATCGCGCAGTAAGACCCGTCGGTCGTAGGTTGAACCATCGTACCGAATCAATCGAACTTCATCATCAGCAGTGTAAAGCAGATGTGCCATGCCATCTGCATCTATTTCCAACTCCAACGACTGACCAATTGGGCCTGAATCAAGCAGTTTATGGTACCAAATATTACCGCTGTAATTCATTTCCCACAACGAGCCATTCACATCTCTAAAAACAGCGTATTCAAGTTGTTTTTCGGGCAAAACTACCATTTCCAAATCCGTTGGATGAACGTCGTAAAGAACAGTGATTTTCTGCCAAGTCTGTTCTGAATAAACCGAGTTTGGGAATACGATATGAGCCGACTTGATGTTTGCACCGTCTGCATAGAGTACATATTGGCGACCGTTTTCATTGACTGCCAAGGCGCAGTCGACCAGTGAAGAGGTGTTCGAAGGGGATACGGAATCGACCAAATACATTGTCCAAGCAGATTCGAATGAGCCTTGTGAAGCCATTCCAGCATCAAGGGAGCCAACGTAAACATCCCCTTCATTCGTAGTCCAGCATACGTCAAAGCCTTCATCATGGCTTAGTTTCAGATCTGGAGTCCCCATCGTGTGGTTCGGAAGGGTTGCAAAGACTTCTGACATCCAATAATCCAATGCGGATTCTTCACGAACCGTAGCGCTTGGAAGCCCATCAAAAGACAGTTCAACCCCCGCAAAATCATGCCCATAAGCGTCGCTGAGTGTGACATAAGGGCTATTTGAAGGAACCAGTAGTTCCTCCAGTGAATCCTCATTTTCGTTGAACGGTTGAACCATTGGTGAAAAGAGGTGAATCAAAAACAGCAAGGATAGCAGCAATGAAACCGTGGGAAAAGATCTGCTCGCTGACGCCGCCATACCATCATGACGCCCGCCTTCCTTGAAAACGCTTCTTGACAATTGTGTTGATGACCCCCGTAGGGGGTCAGTTATGTGGCTGCATTAAAACCCATGAAACTGCTACGGTTGTTTTGTCAATATGAAGCGATTGGGAGTGTCATGGCTGACCTATCGTTTCTCATCATCGCGAACGGCGAATGGCCTGCTCAAAGCATATGGGAGCCTTTGATATCTCGATCCACATCGATAATAGCGTGCGATGGAGCTGCCGCACAGTGTGTAGAAAATGGGGTGGAGATGGATTTCATCATTGGGGACATGGACAGTATATCCGAACTCGATGAAACTCAAATCCGAGACAGAGGGAAAGTCACTTTCATTCGAAAAACAGAACAAGAGGAAAACGACCTAGCCAAGGCCATGAAATGGTCGATTGAACAAGGTGCAGAGAGCATCGAAGTGTTTGGAATTGAAGGCGGCGATTTTGACCACCAATTTGCAGCCATTCTGTCGTTGTGTGAAGTTCCGTTCAATACACGGATACACACCTCACAGTCCATTATCCAAAGAATTGAAAAGAACCTATTTATCAGCGACTCTATAGAATCAAATGTTTCCTTTTCCTTATTCGCAGTTGGGCCAGTAGAGGGCGTGACAATCACCGGTGCACACTGGCCGTTGACCAACCATATGCTGATGCCGGGAACTCGAGGGCTTCACAACAAATCGACAGGTGAGACTTTGGAAATCTCGTGCGTGTCCGGAGACTTACTGCTCTTTTTCGACCGTTGAAGACGGAAGATGCCTACGCAGCATCTCGGAATAACTTCCTTCCCCATTCCACTGTTGAGCAATGAGGTCAATGCGTGCCTTTTCGAGGGTCGTTTCCAATCCACCCCAGTCTTCGATTAACCCGAGTTTCAAGGCGGCCCGAGGAGTATAGCCAGGCAAAAAATTACGCCAGAGAAACGGAACTCTACCCGGAGTAACTCGGTTCACCATGCGGACAATGGAAGTGTTGCACGTGGTGAGAAGTGAATGATACCATTCTGGTTTTTCCGACAATTGATTTGCTTTTTGAGCCATTCGAATCAGCATGTGCTTGTCTTTCTCTGGTGGAGTGATTCCACGGAACATGTAGTCCTTATTTCCACGTGCATTCGTTCGCAGTCCGGTCATGTCACTTTCAAGAGCGACCAAGAGATATAATTCGTAATTTCTCCACAAACCATCCCATGGATGGTATCGATGTTTGACCCTTCTGCGCGCTTCAAATGAAAACGAAAGGCAGGTTCCGTCGTTAAATTCGAACGTCAAATATGTGTGCGCAAGGCCATGGAGGGAATGAAAGTGGTCAACAATAAACCAAATGTCCTTTATTTCTTCAGTGTCTACCGTAACTTCATCAATCCAAGATTCATCTCTGTCTTTTGTCGTTCGCCAGAAAAAATCACGTACATTGCGAAAAGTGATTTTGGTGTCATCGATGTCAGCCGTCGTAATCAGTTCGCAGTCGGAGTTCCAAACAGCTTCAAGTTGAGGTTGTCGGGGACGAACTCGGATAAACCACACCATGAAGGATAAAAGAACTACAGCCAGCACTGTGCCTAGAGTCAACTGGATCCATGTATTCATAATCTTCACCACTTATGCCAGATTCGCAGTTGAGCGTCCCACCAGTCAGTGGAACCATCTGGGTGTTGGCGCCAAAGTACGCCTTCATCATCGGTGATTGTAGGAAGTCCACCCGTATCAGGTGAGCCGTCTGGAAGAATCATTGGAGTAGGTCCGAGGTCTCGGAATTGGCCGGATGAAGTTTCATCCTTAACTCGGACCAAGAGAACAAACACTACGATGCAAACGACCAATCCAAGAATTCCTATTGAAAACCATCCGACTGATTCTGTTTGTGTCTCATCTCCGAACGAGCGACTTGGAAGCGATGCGGCTTCTTCCTCAGAGAGGTCAAGTCCTGGAAGCCGGACAAGATTGACGCCTTGCACGGTTCGAATCCTCTCATTATTGATGACTTCAAGGGTGATGAGATGAACGCCTGCTGGAAGAACGGTACAATCGTAACTCGTGCTGCTGTTCCCCACAAGGGTTGTTCCTTGGACGGTCCATATTTTCTCAAACATTGAGAAATCAACATCGACCATGTTCGGAACCATTGTAATCTGACAAGGCTCATTTGTCATGTTTTGGTTTCCGATAAGGTCCAAAGAAAACGCTGGAGCCGGTCGGTTGTGAATGGTGAGGTTCAACCCAAACTCTGCAGTTTGACCCAAATCGTTCCGATATGCTTCTTTGAGCACGTATTCACCAGCAGGCCAATGAGAACAATCCAGCACGGTTTGGTTGTCAAGAACCGTAAACGGAGCACCTGAGAAAGTTCGCACTCCAGATGCCCCATAACGAGGTCCAGTCTCATCAGCAAAAACGCGATGAATGGAACACTCATCACCCGTCTCAATCCTACTTGGAGCGTCGAGGTCTAACCTCAATTCCGGTGTTTTAAGTGCTGGTTTGAGGACATAGGTTGGAAGTTGTATGCTGGCGAATTTATCGCCGGCTTGATTGATGAAGTCAAGACGAAGGGCATGTTCACCGGATGACCAAGCGTCGTAGACAAGGCTAGCATTGGTTTGGCCGTTCAAAGCGAGGTATTGGTCCTCTCGTACTTCCTTGTCTTTGTGCGTTCCAAACAATCGGAGTTCAATTTCCGTGAATTCGGAAGAGGTGTTGAGAATGACGACGACTCGTATTGCATCGGGCTCACCGTCTTGGTTCATGTCCATCGTGTCGTTTCGCAAAGCGACTAAAGTCAAGCCTTCCTCTTCCAAAGCCTCGTCAAAGGGGGTACTTTCGGCACGTGCATCTTCAACAAAACCGAGAGGAGCCGCCAAGCACCCAAGGAGAAGTATTACGAGGAAGGAAGGGAGTATTCTGTGTGAATCATTCAATACCCTCACCTCCTTGAATCGGTGCTGGGTGTGCCGCAGCGGCTTCCATCCCCACGGGTAAAGGGAGTGGCGGTAAGTCTTCCAAAGGAATCATGGAAACGGGAACTGAATCCATCGTTAGAGAGTCGAGATTAGCGGATTCCTTTGACTCAAACAAGTCGTCTTGAAGCGTTTCTTCGTCGCGGCCCATTCGCACAATGAGGGCGAGCGATGCCCCGAGAATGAAACCGAATCCAATGACGAGGTAGGTCAACCAAGATGCCGCGGGGTCTTCGCCGAGTATAGCGACAGCAGCTGAGAATTCACCGTATGAATCCGACCAACCGTCGCCGTTTGAATCGACGCAACCTTGTGCGTCACGCATCGAATCACCGGAGGTTTCTGGGCAATCATCGCGCAATGCGCCCAATGGAACATCACCAAACCCGTCGTTGTCCGAATCTCGCCATTGCAGCGATTCAGTAGGGAATGAATCAGCAGCTCCGTAAGGATGAGCTTGCCAACTTTCAGTAGGGTCCGACCAACCGTCACCATCGGTATCTCTGCAACCCAATCGGTCGAGTATGGAGGTGCCTCGGACTTCGGGGCATGCGTCTCCTTGATTGCCACTAACATCGTCACCAAAACCATCACCATCGGTGTCTCGCCATTGAGTTGGCTCGTGAATGAATGCATCACCGAGGTCTGACCATCCGTCACCATCGGTATCAGGGCAACCCCAGCGGTCACCGCCAGAGGATGGGCCAACCGATGTACCTGCTTGGCTTGGGCAAACATCTGCAGTTGATCCGAGTGGGTTATCGCCTCGGCCATCACCGTCAACGTCGTGCCACTGTGTATGATCCATTGGCCAAGCATCGCCGTTTCCACCGGGGCTGGCCAACCAAGTATTGGTTGGGTCTGACCAGCCGTCTTCGTCGCTGTCAGGGCAACCCCAGCGGTCGAAGGTCGAAGTTCCAAGTGTGGTTCTGCAACCGTCGCCGCGGTAAGCGACGCGGAGCGTCTGACCATCGAAATATTCGAGATTGTCGCCGTAGCCGTCGTTGTCAGTGTCGAACCATTGGCTTTGGTCAAGCGGGAACGCATCAGCGAATCCGTCAGGATGTGCAATCCAATCATCTGTGGCGTCTGAAAAACCGTCTTTGTCGACATCTCTGCATCCAAGTCGGTCTGCATAAGAAATCCATCCGGATTCAACTTCTTCAGCCGAGGAGAACACACAGACATCGCCTTCGTATCCTTCAAGATTATCGCCATAGCCATCGCCGTCGGTATCTCTGTACTGAGATGGAATGAACGGGAAATCATCGACTTGACTTGCACCGTATGTTTGGTTATCCCCCCAGCCATCTTCGTCAGAATCAGACCACTGCGTAGGATTATCAGGGAAATCATCAATCAATAAGGCTCCTTCAGATTGGTTGTCACCCCAACCGTCAAAATCTCGGTCCTGCCATTGAGAAGGCTCTTCAGGGAAAGCATCCGAACCGTCAGCTTTCGTCCAATTCAAATCGCCATCGGAATAACCGTCGCCGTCCGAATCAGTGCACCCGAATCGGTCGCCGGTCGAGAAACCGGTGATGAATGGGCATGCGTCAGGTGTTGAAGCTGCTTCGAGCCAAGAACCAATTCCCCAAGCAATTCGAGATTGATTCCATGTTACATCCTCCCAATTATCCCCAAAACCATCGGCATCGGTATCGTTCCACTGCGTGGCATCGAGAGGGAAGGCGTCGCCGAAGCCGAGTGGATGTGCATACCATGCAGCCACACCATCAAGCGCTCCTGGATCTTCATCTGAGTAACCGTCTCCATCGCTGTCCAAGCATCCAAATCGGTCTTGTTGGGAATAACCTCTGCGGAAAGGACAGTGGTCACCTTGGAATCCGTCGAGATTATCGCCAAATCCATCGTTATCGCTGTCAAGCCATTGAGTGGAATCGGTCACAAAGGCATCAGCGCCGTTTTGCGGACCCCAAGACGAATCAGGATCGGACCAACCGTCACCATCGAGGTCATTGCATCCTTTTCGGTCGTTGGTCGATGTACCTACAAGATTATCACAATCGTCTTCATTATCAATAAAACCGTCTTCGTCTGTGTCACGATTGGATTTATCGATGGAGGGAGTAAGGGTGTAGTCAAATCCATCGTTGCACCATGAATCTTCGGATTTGATTTTCACGAAGACGTACCCTGCCGTGCTTATTGAAGTGGAAAGGACCTTTGATGCTGCATTGTCATCAGCAGCGGTGTCGGTGATGGTCGCACCTTGAGAATTCAAAATCGAGAACCGCCCTGTCCAGCCATCACCTGGGCACCACCATGCCGGACCGTTCATAGTCCCGGAAAATGCAATTTGGACAATGTCCCCTTTACGAGCCTCAATCTTCCAAAAATCGGCTTGATCGTTTCCTGCATCGCAGTCTGGATTGCAGACATAACCGTTCGACGTAACGCCATCAGTCAATGGATTGGCACTCTGAATATTATCGTCAGCAGAAACGGGAGGGAGCATCGAGAGCATCATCGCGGCCAGCGAGATGGCCATCATCCGCTTCGCGAGCATGATTGCCCAAGTGGCGGTGTGCCTATGAACACCGCGCTCCAATCAACACCCGTAGGGTGTTAGGTACGGGATGCCAAAATCAATTCATTCACCGCAAACATAGGCATCATCATCGAAGACCCTTCTGAATCCGTAACGATGCTGTGCTTGGTTGACATATCACCACGAACGAACTTGATGTAGCGTTGCTCCTCGTTTTCTTCAAACGGGTGAAGGCCAACATTCTCTTGGTAAGCAATGCCGACCCATGAGCCATCCGGTGAGATGACGGTTTCAAAGAAATCGTGCAAAGCATGCGTATCACCGCTGCTTTCTTCGTATTCAGTAACGGTGTGGAGAGGTGTTGGGTCTACAATTCGGAAATCCCATTCATCGCCTTCCATTGGATGATGAAGAGCACCTGCATACAGATACCAGTCCTTACCAGCAACATAGCCGTCATCGCTGTTCTCTTGGTCGAAATCCAATCCATAAAAAGCCACACTGACCACTTGGTCTTCAGAAATTGACACAAATGGATACATGTTTATTCCACGTTCAAACGCCGTCGAGTTCCATGATTCCCAACTGGTACCGTTGTCGTAAGACACTGCGATTCTCATGTCCCATGCGCCCGTGTTACCGTTTGGGCAATCCGCCCATGTGACGACAACCATGCCCCCTTCGTTGTTGTTGACAACTGGATATCCTTCGGGACAATTTCCTTCGCGAGGACCGACTTCTACCGGCGATTGCCACGTTCCCTCACTGGGACTTGGACCCGTACCTCTACCGTATTCATCGCTGATCCGGACTTGAACGACTCCAGAAGCTGAATCTGCATCTTCTTGAGCCACGAACACATACGGTCCGTTGTTTTGACTGGATATGGTCGACCATCCACCCGGCATTGCATAGCACTGCGAAAAAGGTGCTCGGCCTGTTTCTGAATGGTAATACCAGTACCGTCCAACATCGCCAGAACATTCAGGAGGAGAGGCCCCGGAATTGCCGAGATAGTGAATGATGCCATCGCCTTGGGCAGCCACCCATGGACGGTCATCAGCAGCCATGGTATTCATTCGTTCGCAAACCGGCGGTGAAGCATAGGTGTTACCGCCGTCCTCAAACAGATGCCACCAGTTGTCTTCAAGCGTCGTGTCAAGGAAGTAGACGACATCGTTGGCATCAACCGCAATGTCGCCTTCATCGCCCAAGCATTCCGAGCCGGAACCCGTGGCGCTTCCAATCGCTGAGTTCACAAGTGTACCTGGAGTTGGTTCGAAATTATCGCCGTGACCCCAGGTCTCACCGTTGTCGTTTGAAATCCAAAACCATGATGCCCAGTAATCCCATGACGTCATCTCACCGTCTTCACATGCATACCATGTGTCGAGATTTCCTCCGATGACTGGTGCGAATGGATTCCCTTCACCGCCCCATCGCAAATCTTTGTGAGCCGTGACAAACAAGTTGCCCTCACTGTCGATGGAAAGGCTTGGCTCATAGCCAATTCCGTAGCCTTCATAGCCGGCATCTTGACCGTTGTCTGGGTCAATGCATTCGTCGTGTCGAGGCATGTATTCAGGCTCATTCCAAGTGAAATAGATTTGATCGCCTTGGAACGATTCTTGTGTTTGAGATGCGTTTAATCCGTTCGAAACGGAAGGACCCCAGATCGCAGCGAGAAGCAAGGTAGTGAAGGCGACGGCAATCGTAGCGATGAATGCCACATTGAGTTCCCTCTTGGCAGATGTCGAATCATCAGAATACCCATCTGCAATTAAAATTGCATCTGGTGAACCATTCGCCATGTAGGGTTGTGGAAGCGGTGTGCTTTGGAGGTTGCGCTATGTAATTCTTCACTTTTCAAGCGATTGAATGACATCGAGATATATGCGTTCATATGACTCGGCGTTGTGTTCGTATGTGTAGTGGTCCAAAACTCGCTCTCGGCCACGGCCAGCCTGAGCAGTTCGACCTTCGGGGTCTTCCAAAGAACGGCACACTGCTTTCGCTAAATCGCTTGGGTTTCCAGTTTCAAACAATTCTCCAACGGTCGAATCAATCATTTCAGTAAGCGGTGCTTGATTCACGGTGACGACAGGTGTCCCGCTGGCCAAAGACTCGAGAGGAATTAGGCCTTGACCTTCGTAGTACGATGGGTAAACAACGAGGTCAGCACTTCGGAAATGTTGAGCTAATTCTTCGAACGGCATACCAGGTTGAATGAATACTGCATGCCCTACGCCGAGTTTTTTCGCTTGTCGGAGCAGCGTCTTTGCCATGTGCCCTCGGCCGATGATACAGAGGCGAGCACCAGGAAATCGGTCAAGGATTTCGGGCATAGCACGTAACAATGTTCGATGACCTTTACGGGCCACGAGACGACCTACAGCAAGAAGAAGGGGCGTCTCTTTCGAGGCCCGCCCACACAATGCATCTTCATCGGCTGCATCGTATTTCTTTCGCAAAGCCTCGTGTTCAAGATGTTCTTCTTCATCATCCGAGTTGAGTGGACGGAATACGAGGTGGTCAACGCCATAGAGAACCGTTTCACACTGCCAGTTTTCAGGTGGGGCGTACCACCGATGGAACTCTTGCTTCGTTGATTCGCTGATTGCCACGCACATTGCCGACTCCGATACACCAGCCTGTTCGTATTTTGCATACCACTTCGCCGTTGTTAAGATGGCTAAATCATTGGGATTCTTCCAAGTTGCTGATTCTCTGTGTTTGGCGGCAAGCCGCATACCTTCTCTTTCACCGATCCAACTGCCGTTGAGGGCTGAGACAACCGGTGCTATCTCTCGCTCAACAGTTCTGAATTCTTTTTTGGTCCAACTGACCAGTGGCAGCAAAGTGTGAACAACATCAACCGGTTCACGCTCATGAAGAACAGTGAGTGCGCGTAAAGCATGCTTCCCATAGGAGCGTGTGAAAGCCATTGGTGCTTTGAGCCAAGGAACTTCAATCACCGAAACGCCTTGTTGAGGAGGTGCTCGACCTTTGTGAGTTCGAGTGATGATGCTCACTCGGTGTCCACGAGCAGCGAGGTGACCTGCCAGATGGAACACTACCGAGCCAATACCGCCCCATCGAGGAGGGTATTCACCCGACACCATGGCGATGTGCATGGTTACGGGAAGGGTACAGTTGGTTTCAATGTCACCGATAACAACCACTGAAAATTAGACTTTTCAACCCAATGCCTTCAAGGAGGTGAGGTTGGTGGGTGAATCATGGGCGAAAAACTCCCTGTGTCGGTCACAGTCATCCTTCCGACTCGAAACGAGGAAGAAGCACTCGGACCTACGATTGACGCAATACCTCGTGGATGGTGTAAAGACCTCGAAATTATGATTGTTGACGGTAATTCGAGTGACAGAACACGAGAAATCGCTCTGGAAAAGAAGATTCGAGTCCACCTTGAACCTCGAAAAGGATACGGCCGTGCATATCGAACTGGGTTCGATGTTGCCAAAAACGAAATCATCGTCACCATGGATGCAGATTGCACCTACCCTGCTGAATTGGTTCCCACACTTGTCAAGCGACTGCTTGATGACGACCTCGATTTCATCACCTGCGACCGACTATCGCTCGCTGAAGAAGGTTCTATGCCTGGAATTCATGGATTCGGAAATTGGGCACTCTCGTTCACCGCTCGGCTGCTGTTTGGCTACGGAGTCAAAGACTCACAATCGGGAATGTGGGTTTTCCGTAAGTCTATTTTCAACAACGACGCAATGCGTCCAACCAACGATGGGATGCCTCTTTCAGAGGAGATGAAGATTCTTGCACGGCGAGTACTTGGTAAAGACAAGGCTGTCGAAATATCGGTTCCGTATCGGCCTCGTGTTGGAGAAGCAGAAATCCACACATGGGGCGACGGTTGGAAGAATTTCAAATTCTTGTTCGCTCGCCGAGTAGGCCTTCATCGAACGGTTACACCTTGGGGTGGATTGGGTTCGAACCCAGACTCCCTTAACAAGGATCTACCAGAACAAACAAAGTGATTCATTCAACTTTGATATCTTCAAGACCTTCTTCTGGAGTTGGCCATTGCATATCCAATCCTTCAAGCGTCTCTACGATGAGTGTTGAAATTATCTCGTTTCTGTACTTTTTATTGTTCGCAGGGATGACGTACCACGGAGAGGATTCTGTTGAGGTTTCACGAATCATGGTTTCAAATGCTTCTTGATAGTGGTCCCAGTGAGCGCGTTCTTTGAGGTCTCCGATTTGGAACTTCCAATTTTTCTCTGGTACATTCAATCGACTTTCGAGCCGTTTTTTCTGTTCGTCTTTTGTAATATTGAGAAGGATCTTGATAACCGTCGTTCCTTCATCGACGAGCATTTGTTCAAAATTACGAATATGCTCATACCGCTTCTGAATGAGTTCGTCAGAAACATAACCGTGAACTTTGACAACCAGAACATCTTCGTAATGACTTCGATTAAAAATTCCAATTTCTCCATTGCCCGGTACGCAAGGATGAACACGCCAGAGGTAATCATGCGCTAATTCCCGTTCTGTAGGCTTCTTGAACGAGTGAACTTTGACACCTTGAGGGTTAATCTTGCCAAAGACTGAACGAATGGTGCCGTCCTTCCCTCCGGTGTCAATCGATTGCAGAACCACCAATAGGCGTTGTTTTCGTTCAGCCCACATCAATTTTTGAAGGGTTTGAAAACGCTTTGTGAGGCGCTTGACGGTTGCTTTCGATTCATCACGATCGAAACCATTGGGTGGATTTGTGACTGCATCTGAAATCGAAAAACTCGGAGCGTCGGAAATTCGAAACAAGGAGGTATCCATGAACATTGGTCCGCTTCTTAGATTAAAGAAGTTCTGCGGAATTTTGCTCACACGTTGTCCCAATCAAGGTCGACGCCAGCAACAGGTTTCGATTCGGAAGGTGGGGCATCAGGCGACTCTTCATCGAGTGCTGGCGATCTTTCACTTTCTGCAAGAACTTCGGTAGCACCTTCCATTGCACCGCCTTCAAGATTCACTAATTCCTTCACCTGGTCTGGTTTTGCGGAAAATCCACCGAACGAATCCCAAGAATCAATCATCGCTAATTCCGCCTTCTTCTGGCGACGCAAGGCCAGGAAAGCAATCAAAGAAAGAAGGCCAACAAAGCCGCCAGTTGCTGCGACAAACATGGCCACTCGACTGTCCTGTTCAGCCTCTTCCACGGACAGCGTGATGCTGAGAATATCTACTATCGCATCGTCTCCAATACCGTCGGTTGCGATGACCTTTAGGTTCGGTCTGCCAGCAGACTCAGGGTTCATTTCAACAGCACCCTCCCAGTAACCATCACCGTCTTCATCGGTCAAATTAAATGACCAAGTTTGAACATTGAACACGATTGATGCACGTACACTTTCAGTGGTTCCATCAGGGTCATCCATCATTACTCGGACGCTGAAGGTGTTCTTTTGTTGGGCGAGTAAAACATCAGGCAAGAAAGTGAGGTTTGAGAGGGTAGGCAGACTTGACTGTACCGTGATGTTCACATGAACTTCTGAGGAAGCACCTCTACTGTCTTCAACGTACAGCGAAAGATGGTATTGCCCTGGAGGCAGTGTGATTGCATCGCTGCTTAAGCTGGATAGGACCTCATAATTACCCGTAATCAGCCAGTTTCGCCATTCTCGTTTCTGCATGTCTCCGTCCGCATCCGTAGATTGTTCTTCAAGAACAAGCGGTTGGCCCGGTAACACAGAGATAAGGTTCTGCGGTTGAATAAGAACAGCAACTGGGTCCGATTGAATAATGACAATGGTCAAGGAAGTAATCTGTTCTTTGCCGGTTGAGTCGACGAGAGAGACCTGGATGGTATGCTCACCTGCAGGGAGTGCAGCTTGATGGATTATGGAGGAAGATACATCGGAGAATAACGGTTCAGTGAGAAGGTTACTCCGTACGGTCATGGTAAAATTGTCATCGTCATAATCAGTTGATTGACGAGCATCCCAATCAATAAGATGGCTTGAAGAAAAAGCGTCACCATCAACTGGAGAAGACATTTCGAGAACTGGGGCTGAAGTCAACACCTCTACTGTTTGAGATACGGACACAGGGTCGTGAATTCCGTCATCAAGGCTCAAAGTAATCGTATGAACTCCTGCACTTAATCTGCCGTCAAAAATCAACCAATCTTCGCCTTCAGGGGTAAGGCGTCCGTCTAGGTCGCTTTGCCAATCAATGACCAAGTATTCAGAGCCGCTGTTCGGTTCAAAGGCCGAACAATGCCAAGTTCCATCGGTGGGAAACGTAGAACACGCTGCGTCGTAGTCACCCGAAAGGTTGGCTGAGAACCAAATAAGTTCAGAAGACAAGTAGGTTTGAGTTTCAAGAGGTTCCGAAATAATTGACCGTGGAAGGGAGTTCTCGACCACAACTTGCAGTGTTGTCGTACGGGTTGAGTTGATGTGTTCAGGGCGTACGTCAACCACTCTCATCTCAATGTTGTGAACTCCTCGTGAAAGATAACCTGTCCAAACTTTACCTGCCTCGGTATTATTCCATGACAGTTGTCCGTCAAGGCTCGACCAGTATTCGATTTCGAGGGTGTCACCTTCTGGGTCGATGGTAGCAGTACCATCGAGTGTGACTTCATCTTCACTGGCATTTCCAAGACGAGTTAATGTGAACTCAGGTTCTGGAACTTCATTGTACAATTCTACTGGAATTGTGTACGTGGATGGGTTGTTAATGCCATCAAAGGCGTAGATCACCAAATCAAAAGTAGAAGGAACAGTTTCAGCCATTGAAAGGTTCATCCAAATCTCAGATGGACAACCGCTTGTTTGTCCTGGGCCTTGTTGATACGAACGCGTAATCCAACACGATAGCGTATCGCCTTCTGGATCAAAGGTTCCGGTCAGGTTGAAGACAACATGTTGAGTTCGAGGAATGACAAGTTCAGACCACGGCGTCATTGCAGGTGTAACATCAAAGACAATTGTAGGCGCTTGATTGACAAGTTCAATTGTTCGGTTTTCAGAAACACAGTGACCAGCGTCATCACAGACTTCCAAAGTGATGACATGGATACCATCGGATAATTGACATCCCATATTCAGATAATTTGTATTGACTGTGAATGGGGCACCATTGGCCATATCTTGTTGAGTAATCCCTTGCCCGTTGCCCACCCCTTGCCCGGTACATGATGCCACAATATCACCATCGAGGTTACTGGTCCATGTGAACGTGAGTTCATCATCATCGAGGTCCCAAGAATCGGAGGCATTGAACTCAACAGGCCCTTGCGAAATAAACACGCCGATATCAACAGGTGTCGCCCACATCAAAAACGGTTCTTGGTTTTCAAGTGGGAGAACACAGTTGACAAAACGGTCTTGGTCAATGGTTGCGGTTGTTGAGTTCGAAACGCTGTCATATCCACATGAAATTGTGGCGTCTGTCGAAGGCGATGAACCGCTGTTCGTCCAACGTTGTCCGATAAAATCCGTGAGTGTGAGATATCCAAGACCGTTTGTAGAATCCTGAAGCGTCGGTTCGAATTGAGAAAAGATTACATCGACGTTGGCCGAAGGAATACCGTTACTGTTGTTGTTAATCACCCATACGACAAGATCGTAAGCGACATCAATTGTGGCTCCGGATGCCATGGATGGGTAGGAGAGATTCAAATCCACGTTCACCGGTTGATGCAAATGTAAATCTGAGTTTGAATCCAACTGTATAATGGTTCCAGAAGATGAAGAGTCGGTAAATCCAGACCAATTGACTTGACTGTTGACAAGTTGAACAGTCCCCGTACACTCCGGTGCGATTGTGTTCCCAACTCCAAAGAGGTCATGGTGGTTGGACAGAACGATGCAACCGCTTCCGCTGAACTCACTGTTACTCAATTGGGAAGGATAGTTGTTGTGATTCTGACCGTCCCACTGAAGTCCAGAATGGTTGCCTGTCATGGTCAAATCATGGATGCTGGCTGCCGCTTGGTTGATGAGAACGGCTGGGTGAACGGTTGCTCCATTTTGCTCGGAATCGATGGTGAGGCCGTCGATGTTGATAATGCCGCCTTGTTGTCCAAGTGTCAATCCAGAATTATCGGCGTCCAGAGGAGCATGGTCAGGATGGTTGTCCGAGAGTTCAACATCATTGAACCATAGGTCTGCAGAGTCACGAATAAGAATCCCTGAGCCGCCGGAATGCGTCACAGTGCAACTGTAACATCCCACATCAAGCATAGGATGAGAGACCGTTTTTGAACGGTCAAAGAAAAGTCCTGCCTTTTGCTCATCGGTGACTCCCGAAAGACCGTTGTAATGTGCTGTTACATTACGAAGTGCCGTGTCAATGTTGTCCGAGAGATGTGCACCAGATTCACTGTTGTTTTCAACAACCAAACCATCGATATCGACCGAAGAATAATCCAGATAAACGCCGTCTCCGGAGTTGTTATGGAGATAGAAATCATTCCCAATCCATTCCGCCTTGTAGGAATGGATTCCGTGTCCAACGGAACCTGAAATTTCGAGACCATCAAAAACCGGTGCTGAAGAGAAAATCCATGTTATTGCAAGACCAGCTTCGTGAGGCCCCTGACCCGGGTCACCTGAATTTCGAACAGTGAGGTTGCGGAAGGTTGTCGATGAATCAGCATAATACATTCGAACTCCTGTAGAGGTAGAGTTTTCGACTAAGGTGTTTTCAAACCAAGCACCAGTTGAGTTAACGTCGATGGCTGCATAGGCAATGTTCGCTGTTGTTGCACCTACCGTGCCCGTACCTCGAACGGTCAAATTGGTAAAATCAGCAGTTTCATAATTGGTGTAATTCGAATGATTTTCTTTGTCGACATATACACCTCTATACATCGAATTAGAGACGGTACAATCGCGGAATACCGCACGAGTGTAACCGCCATCATCGATGTGTCGAACAACAATCCCGTGGTCAGCACGATCGACGCTCAAGTTGGTCAACAAAGGCTGGCTGTCTTCGACCCATGCACCCGCAGAGATGACCCAACTGGAGCCGCTTATGTTGCTCATAACGAGGTTGCGGAATACACCGCCTGAGCCACCCCAGATGTTGATGGCTCGAGTCAAATGGTCCGTGAAGGTAGCGCCGTCCACCAATGGTGTAGAACCGGAGCCTACAGATAATCCTAGGCCGTATCTCCAATCGTTTTGAAACGGTAGGAAACGGCCTGCTTGGTCGATAACCAAATCATAAATTTGAGGCGATGACGAACTGAACAAATCAATACCGACTCTGTCAGGGTTGAGAATCGTAAGGTTATGAATCACAGGATTACTGCCGTACATGGTGATGCCATAAATCGAACTTTCAATCGTAAGGTTGTCCAATTTCGAGCCGCGGTTGTTGGAACTGCTGTTGAATTGGATACCTTCGTGGTCCGACCCGGTAAGCGAAGTAAGAACGACAGGACATGTTTCAGTACCTTCCACTGTGAGACGCCCCTCAATGTAGATTCTCGCCCCAGAACCCATTTCGACTTCTGTGCATGGTGAAATGATTAATTCATCAAAAACGGATACCGTGTAGGTTGTCGTGACGGTCACAGAACCTGTCCATGTGGTCTGAGACCGAGCCTCGACCAAGACGCTCGGTTCTGGCTCAGCCAACTCCGAAGTATCGCCACTGTAGGCTGGAACGAGGCCTGCCATCGATGTCCCTACCATCAAGAACAGGATGAACCATCCCGTGAATGGAGGCAGTGGCTTTGTTTCCATACCCTCGGGTCGACGCAAAAGCACTTGAAGGGTTCTATTGGCTGTGAGACCGATGCTCCTCATGTCAATCGAAAACCTTCGCAAGCAATAAGACCAAACTTGATTTCGGTTGTTTATGCCCGAAGCGTTCGTGTTGTTCAAGACACAGCCTGCGCACGAACGCGAGGTCTATCTGTCTCTGATGGATCATGATTCGGTTGCGGAAGTTCATGCCCTCTACGGCGAATTTGATTTACTTGCACGCTTAACTGCCGATGACTCCCACACGTTGACGAAAATGCTGATGACTCAGTTCCGTCAAATCAAAGGTGTGAAAGACACTCAAACGCTGATTGCGGTTGAGTATTGAGGTGAAGTACATGGCGATTGGATTTGTATTAATCACAACGACACCCGGCAGTGAAAGCAATGTTCGCAAAGCATTGGATAACATCGAATACGTCACTGCCCGATGGATGTTATTCGGCGAGTACGACCTCATCGCCCGAGTCCAAGCTGAAGATGAATTTGTTCTGACGCGTTGCATTGTCGAAGAAATACGAATGATTGACGGTATCGACGATACCAAGACACTTATCGGCGCTGAGTTGTAATTACAACAAACTGTGCAACAAGGCCTCAAGATGATTTGCTGCGCGAGGACATCCTGCTGCTCTGTGTTGCGTTATGGCTTCTTTGAGGGCCACTTTTTTCAGCGAAGGGTGGAGATGAGATTTACAAAACCACCACCGGGCATGAAGGCGATGAAGCATCATACTGCCTGGTGAAGAGTTTGGTTTTGTGACGTTCTTGAAGTGCTTCTGGGCCAAATCTACATCCAGTTCCAACAACGCTTCAACAAGAGACAAACGGAGTGCGTCTTGATGAGTGGGGCTTGGTTGAACATCAATGGCTTGGAGAGTTGATTCGATGACGTTCGGCAATCCCGTTGGATTTTCCTGCACCTGAATCAAAGTAGATTTGGCTTCAAGACCCATGATTATACCGCTTTTCAAACTGGAAATCGATGAGAGATTTGCTCGTAAGGTATCGGCTTTGCTAAAGTCACGCTCTGCTAGGGCGATTGCATGCTGAACCATAGTGAGGGCCACGACCGTTACCGCTCGTTGTTCTGCGTCTTCAGGCAACACGATATGTGAAAGATAGCGTTTGATGTCTTTAGCAGCATCTTTACTGAGTGTCGTCGAAATTCGGTCATCAAGTCGACGGGAAGCTGCGGACAATGCCAGTTGGTTCTTTTGATGCTGGTTGCCAAGTTCAAACCCTTTCTCAATACTCTTTTCGGCATCTTGAAGTCGACCTTCAAGGTAAGCCAATCCAATGCTAATTTGATTGGACGAGCCTTCATCCTCAATTTCCGTTAAATGACGGTGAGCATGCTTCGGCTCACAGCGATCAAGAGCAATTTTAGCCGCAAGGTAATGCAGATGAGAAGGTGCATTGGATGCCTCAATCGCCTGTTCTAACAAGACAGAAAGTGCGCTGCTACGAGAGGGTGATAATCGGTCATAAGCGGTAGTACAATGAGCGTCAAGTTCTTCCGATTGGGCACAAATACGATGGAATAAAAGCACGACGTAATCGTCAACAGTTTCAGCACAACTCTCCCAATGTTTTACCGCCAAACGATGTAATTCTTGTTTCTCTGCACTGGACATCGAAGTTCGTCGTACGTTTCGAACAAGGTGTTGTATCTCCATCTTTTCCATGTTCGAGGTCCATCGTAAGAAGGCATAGTCGTCAAGCGTCCCTACGACTTCATCGTCGTAGGCCTTCTTCGCCTCTACGGGTTGCGGAAGCAACACGAGGTGGTCCATTCCAGAGCGAGTTGGAGCATCGAGAGTCGAGAGAACAACGTCTTCAACATAGGATTGTATGTCGGCATTTTCTTCAGGTAAAGTCGTATCTTGCTGGTACAACTGTAGAGCAAGAGGGTGCCCCCCTAGTCGCTCAGCAATGTGAAGAGACTCCTTACGTGGAAGAGTTTTTCCAAGCAGTTTCGCCGCCTCTTTGGCCTCAAGTGGTGGAATTGACACACGGTTCATCGCTTCGAAACCAGGCAAAGTTTCTCTTCCGATAAACATCATTTTCGGACCCTGCAGCCCTTCCATGTGCTGGCAAATCGCCATAAAAGTTCCCAAATGCCGTGAAGAAATCATGTGTACATCGTCGAAAACCAACACTTCATCCTTACACTCATGGGCCAAGTGCTCTGCTAGAGCGTTCGCATCGCTGGGCAATTCACTGAGAATCGACATCGAATGGCACAGTGTCTCAAAATCAGAATATTCATTGGCGGTACACCAACGAACGTTCAATCCGTTTGACACCAGTTTTCCGGCTGCGGCAAGACCCACTGTTGTTTTCCCAATTCCCGGCAATCCACTGATAAAAAGGCAATGCTGCTGATGAATTTCGTCGAAAACCGTATCGATCAGAGAAGAGCGCCCGTAGACCGTACCCAGCGTAGGTGCGTCCCCAAACATTCTTCCTTCTGAACTGCTTTTCCGAGGTTTTGAGGTATCATCGCCCAATGTTGAAAGAAGTTTTCGACCTTCTTCGGTGAGATGATAGACGTTTCTTCGGCGTGAACCACCGCCAATCACATGCGCCATCCGCTTGAAAACAAGGTCTTGTTTTTCCAGTTGCGTGAGAGGTACATTGAGTGCTGAACGAACAACACCGAGTGATTCACTTATGCCTGGAAGGGAGATTTCTCGAGTCACGTCCCATGCTTTTTCGAGGCTAGCAGAGTAGTTGCCCAACCACCTCAAGAGACGCTCTTGAGGCATAGAGAGTTTCTCTGACATATCCTAACCCAAGACGGCTTCACCTTCTAAGCCCATCCCTTTCTGCGTCAAAGAACCAACAGCATAAGGTACGGCAGAAATTCTTTTTCTACTTGCTGAGTTGGGTAACTACGATAAACGATGCTACATTTCGGTATCCATGGGAGAAGTGCTAAGCCCAGACGGAACAATGGTCTGGAATGGACAGGAGTGGGTCCAGCGCACCACTATTCAAAGCACAAGCCCTACAATTACAGATTCAGTCGTCATGGGTGACATCAAAACCGAAGTGGTCCACAATACTCATACTGCAGTTCATAATACGATTCTACATGATTCTGAGAGGGTAATTCGAAGTCACCTTAATACGATGATCGATATTTTATTCGAAGGAAGAATTCAAGACTCTAAAGGTATCTTTGAACGAGCAAAACAGATAGATTACGACTTGGCGAACCGGTTACATAACGGTGAATATTATCCTAAATTTGTCCATGCTCTCCACAAGCATGCAGAGTCATACTGCATACCTATGGTGATAAATTATCGATTTAGTAAACGAAATGAGACGGTGATTACGTACAACCAACGATTCAGCAACCATTGGAATGTTGGGATTGGAAAAATTCGAACCGTAATGAACTGGGATTCAAATTATGTCCCGACAATGATGTTGCATGCTGAAATGATAAACTCAAGTCAACTCTCTACATTCCAAAAGGGAATACAAGCCGAATCAATCTATCGTAGAGTTTTAGAAATTGAACCCGAAAATGCCTTGGCGAAGCATGCACTTGACCTCATTTTGGAGGATAGAGAGCGAAGGAAGAAAATCACAATTGGTATTTCTGTATCTCTCCTTGTTTTGGTTATTTTGCAAATGATACTGTAATCGTAAACTAATACCACTTCATTGAATTTAATTACGGCTACATACGTCGGTAGCCTTAGCAAAGCTACCGTAAAGGTCCAGCCCTCAACTCACCTCTCAGTTGAGAGGGTGGTTGAGGTAACTTCCGAACTTCTCGTACAGTTTCATTCTCTGCGGATTAAAGCAGCGCCTAGAAGACCAATGGTCGCAAAGATTCCAGTGAATCCAGGCATTGGGTTTTCATCAGCGTAAGAATCTGCTTCTTCAGAGTGTAGACGAGGTGTGTTCCATGGTCCATCTACTTCTAAAGATGAAGTGTCAATCATTATTGCATCACCTGAATTAAGTGTGCCACTTTCATCCATGTCCATGAACATAACTGAGTAACCAGAGAAGAAGAATGTATCTTCTGTTACTGTAATATCTGATAACTTGACTGAGTAAACATCATCTCCACAGGCCATGTCTTCATCACAGTATGCAAGAGTTACACTGTAATCATCCAAGTCTCCATGAAGATTAACCATAGTCATAACCATGACCATTTGCATGTCTTCCATGCCATCTTCTCCATCATCCATACCTTCCATCATGGTTTCGAATTCAGTGTAGTTCAATCCACCGCTCGAATCATCATCATACATGTCGATCATCATTGCCAAATTTTGATAATCTTCGTCTGACATTGAATCTTCATCTTCAGATTGGTTGGATGAGTCTGCCCATTCGCTTGCAGTGACTTCTCCATCATGATTGGAGTCAATCATGCGGAAAATGAGTTCTGGGTCCTCATTATTGCCATTTCCATCCATGTAGTACGACATATTTTCGAATTCTGCCATGTTCAATCCTTCGCTAGAATCATCATCATACATTCTCATCAATGCTTTTAGAGCTTCAAAGTCTTCTTCATCCATTGGTTCTTCAGAATCGTGTGAAGAATCATACCATTCGCTTACAGTGAGTTCACCGTCACCATCAGCATCAAGCATTGCGAATAGATCATCTGGGCTAGCGTCATCTCCGCCATGGCGGTCTTCGGTTATCATTAGTTGACCGCTGCCTGATTCAGCATCGTATTGATACCAAACAGTGATCTCTGGGGAATTCTCGTTGTAGACGGTGAATGCATTCGCATCACTATCGTCGATCTTACCCATGTATTCTAGACACATGTATGTCTCATTGTCTAATTCACCATCACAATCATATTCGCCTTCTGCTGTGAAATGGTCCCATAGTTCAGAACCGTTTACAACTTCAATGGTTCCATAATCGCACATAGTAGTATTATTCTCATCCGTCCAACACTCTTCATAAACCATCATGAGTGGAAGGTTGAACGTAGAGTTGTCAAATGTGTAATCGACATCATTGGCAGGTGTTCCGCACAACGAATCGTCGAGGTTAGAATTGTTGTAAACAGACGAAAAGTCATCAATGGCAGCAAGCGCCGATTGTTCTATAAATTTAACACATACGTACTCAGCACGGCCATCGTGATGGTTATCTTCATCAGATGGATACATTGAGTTTAGATAATTGAATTCAGATTCATTCAAGAATGTGTCATTGTCCATATCGCTCATGTCGAACATTTGGCCAGCCCCAACATCAGATGCAGACATGTCGCCAAATCCATCATTTGCTAGGTCAGTATTGATACAAGCAACCAATTCTTCGTAAGACACCATTGTGTCATTGTCTGAGTCACAATCTTCCATTTCACGCTCGAATGTCCAAGAGTTCTCTCCTGTGTGGCCATCAACGCTGTCTGCAGAGACCCACACGTAACTGGAAAATTCACAATCCATCTGGTTGTGATAATCTTCTAGAATTACGTGATTATAGTCGTCGTAGCAGACCATGTCTTCTTCACGGTCTTCATCATGTGCGTCAAGGTCATCTCTGTCCATGTTAGTCCACATGTACTCTGCACCCGCATCAAAACAATCCGTTTCGTCATAGATATCGACTACTTCATCAGTTTCGAAGTTGTAACAGACCATGTCTGCATCCATGTCTTCTCCTCCATCATCTCCAAACAATGATGGGTCCATTAGAATAAATGGTAGAGCAGAAAGAGGTAGAGTATTGTCGACTACAGTTTCGCCGGAATTGATGAGTACAAACTTAACCCAGTTATTCTCATCATTAACATTCATCATGCTAAATCCAGTAACTGTGAAGTCGTAAGTCGTGTAAACTTCAAGTGCACCAAATGGTGCGCCTTCGACATTCAGTAATCCACTGAATACCATTCCTTCAGTTGTAACTTCAAATCCGGAAAATGTTGCTGTGACTGGGTTAAAGTATTCTGTGTAATCTCCTGATTCAGGATTTTCATCTTCGTCTTCATCCATGCCCATATTCATGTCAATTTGCCTTCCTTCAGTGCCGTCATTGTCAGACTCGTCTGAGCCATCGTCACAATCCTCTTCTCCATCGTTGACCCAATCTGCAGAGATTTCTTCACCATTATCGCAGACGAACATGTCTATCTCGTTATCTTCATCTGAGCGATCTTCGCAATCATACATTCCATCATTGACCCAATCTGCAGAAATTTCTTCACCATTATCGCAGACGAATACGTCGCCGCTATCCATGTCATCTCCCATGTCCATGCCAGTTCCCATGTTCATCATAGCGTCAAACGCTTCTAGAGTCGTTCCTTCATGACTCATTCGAACTTGAAAGTCAGAAGTTCCGTTGTTGAATGAATATTGAACTTCACTTCCTGAAACAATCATATCGGAGATTAGAGTTTCTTGACCATAATTATCCTCAATCGTTACTTTCATTCCATCTGGTGATACGACCATGGTTTCCATGTAATGCCATGTTTCATCACCCATAGCAGAAGAAACTTCCATAGAATAACCAATTGTGGAAGTTATGTTATCCATGTCTGGTCCTTCATCCATCAAATTGATGAACGATGTAATTCCTGCTTCAAGGTCATCTTCTGAAGCGCACAAGCCGCTCTCAGTAACATTTTCCTCATAATTCAAAGCGCTTTCATCATCGCAACCAACGATACTAATGAGGTCACTGTCTCCTAAACTTGTACATCCTGCTAGTAGTAATAGGGCAGTCAAACATACAGCTATTGCTTTATTCATAAGACGAAGGTGATGAGGCCCCTTTATCAAAGGTTCGTAAATCATTTATTTCCAACAATGGAAAGCACTTCAGCACCTTGTTCTACTTGGTCCCTTGATTAAAAATACGGACTCGATTACAGCGTCTGAACCGGCAGTAGGTTCGTGTTTTCTACCATCAACTACATTCGGGTGATAACGTAATTCACGAAGGAATCTGACATTCGAGGTACAACCTTAGATACAAATTCATCCTACGCCCTACTCATTCTTTCAATGGGCTTTGCGTGGGCCAGTCTAGACGCGACCCCTGTATTCAAGAACTATCAGTTATAGCACCAGAGCATGAACAAAATTCACGCTGTTCTTTTTGCCTTGATGATGTTGACCGTTTCTCTCGCCGGATGTTTCGGGAATGATGACCCAGTTGAAGATGAAACTCCAGTAGAAAACTTAGATGACTGGCAAGTTCATTTTGCTTCAACTGCAGCTGATTTACCTACTTGTGATTCAGCAACAGACGGCCGACTGTACTACGTTGACGCCGATTCAGAATTCCAAGTCTGCACAAGTAGTGGATGGG
>ERZ767114.191-NODE-191-length-41963-cov-3.981283_pt1 | contig 41963 bp, 43 predicted proteins | sample MGYA00374952_ERZ767114 | MGnify/ENA primary metagenome ERZ767114 (study PRJEB28939, sample SAMN06267156) | marine metagenome | isolation source: Columbia River Estuary | place: USA:Columbia River Estuary, USA | collected 2012-05-05 ... | reverse complement strand
CAACAGTCTCACGAGTTGAGTGTCTCTCCCCGCATGCTATACATTCCCTTCTTCGGCGAACTTGTGAGCCATCATCCAGTAGTCGAGTATCTAAAACCTTGGTGTCATCTGATTGACAAAAAGGACAGCGCATCTGAGTTACTTATAAACTGGAAATCTAGAGCAAAGCTCTTCAACTTTTGCCCTAACTTCATTTATAACTTCATTGTTTTCAATATCATCACAGATGTCACAAATCCAGTTAGTGATATCTCTACACTCGGATTCACCAAAACCACGCGTCGTAGCCGCGGGAGTTCCAATTCTAATTCCACTGGTTACAAATGGAGATTGAGGGTCATTTGGTACAGAATTCTTATTAACAGTAATATGGGCTGAACCGAGAGTTGCATCAACTAGCTTTCCTGTCAATCCTTGCTCAATAAAGCTGACTAAAAACACATGGTTATCAGTTCCACCTGAAACAACATCATAACCTCTTTCCATAAAGACACCAGCCATCGCTCTTGCATTTTTAACGACTTGCTTCTGATAAGACTTAAAGTCCTCACTCATCGCTTCTTTAAAGGCAATAGCTTTAGCTGCAATAATATGCATTAATGGGCCACCCTGGATTCCAGGAAAAATGGCAGAATTAAGTTTTTTTTCTATTTCTTCGTTGGCTCTGGCAACAATTAAACCGCCACGAGGCCCCCTTAAAGTTTTATGAGTTGTTGTCGTGCAGACGTCAGCTATATTTATTGGCGAAGGATAGTCACCTGTGGCAACTAGACCTGCGACATGAGCCATATCTACGAGTAGGTAGGCATCAACCATATCCGCAATATCCCTGAAACGCTGCCAATCAATAATTCTTGAGTAAGCAGAGAATCCAGCAATAACCATTTTTGGTTTGTGCTCTAGAGCAAGTCTCTCAACCTCATCATAATCAATTTCACCAGTAGACTCATCAAGCCCATACTGAAAGGCTTTGTAATGCTTTCCCGAAAATGATGGCCCCGCGCCATGAGTCAAGTGCCCGCCATGAGCAAGACTCATGCCTAATATTGTATCACCCGGAACTAACAGCGCTTGAAAGACTGCTGCATTAGCCGTTGAGCCTGAATGTGGCTGAACATTGGCATAGGCCGCTCCAAAAAGCTCTTTTGCTCTGCTGATAGCAAGAGTTTCTGCAACATCAACATGCTCACAACCACCATAGTAACGCTTACCAGGATAACCTTCTGCATATTTATTAGTCATTTGACAGCCTTGAGCGTACATAACAGCAGGTGAAGTATAGTTCTCAGATGCAATTAATTCGATATGAGCCTCTTGCCTAGCTTCCTCAGCACTTATGACCTTAGCGATATCGGGATCAACATCATTTAATGTAAGATTTTTATCAAACATAACTGGCTCCAAAAATAGATAATTAATATGATGATTTTAAACGCTTTATTTCAAAAAGCATAGAGATAATTATTCTTTTTTTACAAGCATTTATAGTATGATTTTTATATGGTTGTTATTTAAAAATATTTAAAATATATCCTTCAATAAATTACTCAATTTCTAGAACAAATAATCCATATTTCAAAGTGGTAAAATTGACATTTTTAATTCCCATAAAAGAATGAAAGTTCTCGTTTTAGGTGCTGGAGTAATTGGTACAACTTCAGCCTATTTCCTTGCTAAACAAGGGCATGATGTTACTGTCATTGACAGGCAAGATAGTGTTGCTATGGAGACTAGCCATGCGAATGCTGGTTGCTTATCCTATGGCTTTACATCCCCTTTAGCGTCTCCTGGACTTCCCTTTAATATTTTAAAATGGGCTTTGTCAGGGCGATCACCTCTTGTTGTTAACCCAAACATGAGCATTGAGACTATTAAGTTCATGTATCGATTGTATAAAAACTGTAATTCAAAAAGCTATGAAGTTAATAAAAGTCGTATGCTTAGAATTGCTAATTATTCTCAAAAAGCACTACTTGAAATTGAGGCAGATTTTGATATCAATTATGTGCAGAGAAAACAAGGCTCTCTTCAACTTTTTTGGGATTCCAAGGAGATTGATAAAGCAAAGAAAGATATTTCAATTTTAGAAAAATTTAATATTAAATCTGAGCTACTTGATCCTGAGGGTTGTTTAAAGATTGAGCCCGGCCTTAGAAATGTAAAAAATCAAATTGCTGGGGGTATTCAATTTACAGATGACTTCACTGGAAATTGTTATTTATTTTCAAATGAGATCTATAAAAAATGTTTAGAAATGGGCGTTAATTTTGAGTTCAAGACTGAAATTAATGCCATTGAAACACACAATAATGCAGTTTCTGCAGTTTTAACCAGTAAAGGGGAATTTAAAGCGGATTGCTATTCTGTTTCTCTTGGTAGTCACTCCAATAATATCCTCTCTCAAATTGGCATTCAAACTCCTATTTATCCTGTCAAGGGATACTCCATCACTCTCCCTGTTTTGGCTGATAAAGATGCCCCTCAATCTACAATAATGGATGAGAGGAATAAAATTGCAATCACCAGGCTAGGAGATACAATACGTGTTGCTGGAATTGCTCACTTAACTGACTTTAATAAGGAATTAAGAGCCAAATCACTCGAGTCTCTAAAGCAAGGTATAGATAGATTATTTCCCAACTCATATGAACAGACAAATGATTTAAATTTTTGGACGGGCTTTAGACCAAGTACGCCGGATAGCACTCCGATCATTGGGCCTACACCATACAGTAATTTATATCTAAATACAGGGCATGGGACCCTTGGATGGACAATGTCAGCGGGTTCTGGCAAACTATTAGCTAATTTAATTTCTGGAAGTGAGCCTGAAATATCTTTAGAAGGAATAGATATGAGCCGTTATAGCTTTGCTAATAGAACACCCCAAAATTATGGCTAGAAAATGCATTGCCTCGATCAACCTTAGTGCAATTAAAAAAAACTATCTCTATGCTAAATCATTAGCGCCTCAATCCCAGGTGATAGCTGTTGTTAAGGCAAATGCCTATGGCCACGGCGCTATAGAGGTTGCCCACCAACTTGAAGGAGATGCTGACTGTTATGGTGTTGCTTGCTCTGAAGAAGCCCAGGAGCTTAGAAATTCAGGAATTCTCTCCACGCCCATACTTCTGATGGAGGGAATTTTTGAAGAGTCTGAGATAGAACTGGTAAGCCAATTAAACCTTTGGCTGGTTGTCTGTAATTCCCTTCAAGTGCAATGGGTGCTTAATAATAAGTCAAACTTCAAATTTAATATTTTTATTAAAATTGACTCTGGTATGGGTCGCCTTGGGTTCCAAGAGGATGAATTTATAAAAGTTTCTCAACTGCTTGAAAATAGTAAAAATGTTGAAAGCATAACATTAATGTCACACTTTTCCAGCGCAGATAACCTAGAAAGTAACTCTACAGACAAACAATTATCTAGATTTAATAGTCTACTAGGTTATAACAAAAAACAAACTTCGCTCGCAAATTCAGCTGCAATAATGGCTCATGGAGATTCACATAGAGACTTCATAAGGCCAGGAATTATGCTTTATGGCTCTTCTCCTTTTCCATTCAGTGAGAATTTCAAGGACCTGCTGCCAGTCATGACACTCTCTTCGACAGTTATTTCTATTAAACGCTTTAAAAAAGGACAAACTATTGGCTATGGCGATAGATTTTCCTGCAAAAAAGATACTACTATTGGCGTAGTTGCAATTGGTTACGGCGATGGATACCCCAGAAGTGCTAGAGATGGTACACCCGTTTTTATTAATGGCTCTGTTGCCAAACTAGCAGGCAAAGTCTCTATGGATATGATCACAATTGACTTGGATGGGGTTCTAAATCCTCAAATAGGCGATCGCGTGGAGCTTTTTGGAGATAATATCCCTATTGACGTGGTTGCTGAAAACTCCAATACAATTTCTTATGAGATATTCACAAAAATTACAAATAGGGTTTACAAAACTTATATCTCTTAAACTCTAAAGCTAATATAATCTCCAATCTATATTTTTAACATTCTTTAATCATGTTAACCTCAACTCAAATTTCATCCTACAATAAAAATGGCTACCTCGTTGTCAAAGACTTTCTTAGTGACACCCAAAGAAAACTTCTAATGGAACGTGCTGAAGCGTTAATTGATGATTTTGATCCGTCCTCATCGCATTCAATTTTTACAACCAACGAACAAGAAAGATCAAGTGATGATTACTTTTTAAGCTCAGGAGATCAGATTCGATTCTTCTTTGAAGAAAAGGCGATTGATAGCAAGGGTAACTTTACTGTTCCAAAGCAAAAATCAATTAATAAAATAGGTCACGCACAGCATGAATTAGATCCAATTTATAAAAAGGTGATTAATTCGCTTGATATTCCGGAGATTGGTAAGCAATTAGGAATTCAAAAACCTCGAAAACTTCAATCAATGCATATCTTTAAACAGCCTAATATTGGGGGTGAAGTCGGTCTTCATCAGGACTCAACCTTTTTGTATACTTCTCCAAAGAGCTGTATTGGATTTTGGGTAGCACTAGAGGATGCTAATATTGAAAATGGTTGCCTTCAAGCGATTACAGGTGGTCACACAATACCGTTAAAAAAGCGCTTTAAGTTGGCTAAATCTGGTGGCACAGAGTTTGAAATTTTAGACGAATCCCCCTGGCCTAATACTGCTCTTGATCTTTTGGAAGTGAAGGCTGGAACCCTCATTATTCTGCATGGTCAGCTTCCTCACTATAGCGCAGAAAATACATCAAACAAATCGAGGCAAGCTTTTAGCATTCATTTAGTTGATGATAATTGTCATTATGCTGAAGACAATTGGTTACAATCATCCATCTGACCGTACTTATTTATCAATATAACTATGCACGATAGACACGTCGTTGATATACACAACATCGAGTTCATGCCCTTTGATCGATACGGATCGCCCGTCCCAAAGATGAGTTGGCATATTATCAGTTATGACCAAATATCAGGACAAGGAAGCTACGTCTTAAAAATGGATCCAGGCGCCCAAACCGTTCCCCATATGCACATGGGCTTTGAAGAATTTATCATGATAGAAGGCGAACTCATTGATTCAGATGGCACTGTATTTCGAAAAGGAGAATTTGTTTCTTTTGAGCCTGGTAGTGAGCACTCATCATTTTCTGAGACCGGCGCTTTAATTATTGTTTTTCAAAGAGGCCTTAATAAAGCCTCTAATTCAGAATGAAGCAAGGAAATTAATTGGAGAACGTATGCCAGCACAAATAAGAAAAACTTTGTTACACGTTGAAAAAACCTATATTGAGGGAAACAAAGAAGCCCCAAAACCCCTTACCCTTATAGCGGCAGTTGCAGTCATTAAAAACCCTTGGATTGACTTGCAAAAAGGTGATCAATTTATTAATGATCTGAAGCCTGGTATTCTCGATGTCGCTCCAGGCCTGGGTGAGAAGCTAACCGAGATGATCATTAATGAGGCCGGCTCGGGTGAAAATGTGGAAGGCTATGGTAAATCAGCAATTGTAGGCCTAAAAGGTGAAATTGAACACGCCTCAGGGATCATTCACACCCTTCGTTTTGGTAACTTTTATCGAGAAGCGGTTGGTGCTAAATCCTATCTCTCTTTTTGTAATATACGAGGAGGTGCAAATGCGCCTATCATGATTCCACTCATGGACAAAAATGATGCAGGGCGTCGATCTCATTATCTAACCATTCAGCTCTCTATCCCTGACGCTCCAGCCGATGATGAAATTGTAGTGGCATTGGGCGCCTCAATTGGAGGCAGGCCTCACCATCGAATTGGTGATCGATACCAGGACCTCAAAGATCTGGGGCATGATATAGACAATCCTGCTAGCGTTTAGTCTGAATCTAGCTGAGACTCTAAAGCTTCCTCAGCAATAACCTCCATTCCAACAACGCTTGGTCTTTGAGCCATGACCTGGAAGTTTGCTTGGTCAGACTCATCAACGTCATCAGTAATAAACATCATGCCAAACACAATGATTGCAATGAGCACATGAACACCAGCCAAATAAAGCAAGAATCCAAACTCATCAAATAAGTTAATAAAGTAACTCATCGAAAATGGACCTAATGCAGCAAAAAGACTATATACAAAAATAATGGTTCCACTGGCACTAACCATTTGGCTGGGCTTTAAGCGATCATTCGTTTGAGCAACGCCCAGAGAGTATAGCGGCAGAGTAAATGCTCCAATCAAGCCATTTAATATCAAAAAGACTGTTTTTGAAAATTCAAACAATGAAAGCAAGACGCAAATACTGGTTACCACTAGACAACACAACAGAATAACCTTGCGTCGATCAATCTTATCTGATAACCATCCTAATGGCCACTGAGAGGCTGCGCCAAAACCAATAAAGAGTGTCATAAATAAGGCGGTTTCAGAAACACTTAGCCCAGACTTAATCGCATAAATAGTGCCTACTCCAAAAAAACCAGCAGAAGCCAATCCAGAAACTCCTAATGTTATAACGCCCGATGGAGATGACTTCCATAGCGCCTTGATGCCCAAAGATTCTTGTATTTCGGTATCGGGCGCTTTAATTTCAGTCAGTAGAATGGGTATGAGTGAAACAGACAATAGGATCGATGCCAACAAAAATAAACTGACGCCTGCAGGATTATCTACAACAAAAAGGCCCTGCCCCATTGCTAGTCCTCCCCAAACCACGACCATATGGATTGAGAATAGTTGCCCCCTATTCTCATTAGACGAGATGGAATTAAGCCACCCCTCTACAATAATCATTATGCCTGCAACACAAAAACCAGACAGAAATCTGGAAATAAACCAGACAGGCGGCTCGATAAACAATATTTGTATTAATATCGCCGTTGAAGCGATCGACGCATATGCGGCGTAAGTTCTGATTTGGCCGGTTTTTTTGATTTGAGCTGGTGAAAGCATTGAGCTTGCAAATGCCCCTAAAAAATAACCAGACATGACTAATCCAGTCGTAATGACTGAAAAGCCCTCATAGTCTGCTCTCCAGCTACTGAGGGTTCCCTGTAGGCCGTTTCCTAGGCTGATAAATAATATGCCTAAAAATATAGGCCATATAGAGCGCATGACAATTGTCAACATAATCGTTTATATAATCAAATAATCTTAAAAAAGCGCGAATTATAGTGTAATTTAATATTGTATTTGATAAATATGGTAAAAAGTTTTTAATGATTGATATTCCTACAAAAATTTGGACAGTATATCTCCTTGAGTGTGGAGATAAAACGCTCTATTGTGGAATCACGAATGACTTAGAAAATCGCATTAAACAGCATGCAGGAGAATTGCCTGGAGGCGCCAAATATACAAGAGCTCGTAGGCCATTAAAAGTAGTCTATCAGGAAAAAGTTAGATCAAGAAGTGATGCCCTTAAAAGGGAACTCATTATTAAGAAAATGAGCAGAGAAACTAAACTGAGTTTAGTGAATAGTTTTAAATCATTTTAATTTTGAAGTTGATTCAAATCATTGAGCACCATCTGAGAGTGAGTGCTTGGCTTGACAGAAAGATAAATCTTTGCAACTTTTCCATCTGGATCAATAATAAACGTGTTTCTTTTAGCACTCTTAAAACTCATAAAATTATTAAGAGAGTCGTAAGCCTCAGAGACCTCTCCAGACTCATCAGAGAGTAGTGAAAATGGGAGGTTATTTTTATCAGCAAAACGCTTGTGAGACTCAACACTATCAAGACTAACACCAAAGACATTTGACTTGCTTGCAATAATTCTTTTGACTGCATCTCTAAAGTCACAGGCCTGAGTTGTACAACCTGGGGTGTCATCCTTTGGATAGAAGTACAATATAACCCAGCTTCCTTCATAATCACTGAGTTGGTGCTGGATACTGTTTTGATCACTAAGATTAAAATTTGGAGCTTTACTGCCGACCTTGATCTGTGCTAGGGTGGCAAATGAAAAAGGCAATAGAAGTGCAACAATAATGAATTGTTTGAATAATCTAGTCATTTGCAAAATTTAAGAAATAGTATCTAAGGCTTTAAAAAAGAATCAATATTTGAGTAATTCTTCGCACCACGTTTAGCACTAAGATACCAATTCATAGCTTTGATAAGCTGTTTTTCATCAATGTTATTTCTTTTGCAATATGAAACAGTAGATCTTTTAAGCGAATTGTTAGGCATTGTTTTTTGCATTTAATATTGTTAGTTAAGAAAAGTACTTTAGTTGGCCGGTAGGAGTAACCTGCCAACTAAAGCGGGTACCTCAGTTGTCAAACGGAGAGAGAATGACATAGGTATTCGAGGTTCTTTAAAAACTGATACATAAACTAAATATCTAAATATTGTTTTTAGCTATTAGAGACTTACAAAATGGTATGTATAATCTAACCTAAAGATTAGAGTATTAACGATTTGTTTAATCTGTAACTTAAAGGGGTAGTAGTTACAGAAAAATCTCTAATAAACTAAAAACAATATGCACATAATAGTCTCCAACACTTGTTGTCAAATGTTGAATATATGGAGTTTTGATGAAGACTTTATGAAGATTCTTTCTTTTGTTTAGTTTTAATTTACAATGCCACTTTTCTTAAATAATTAATGACTTAAATATGGAAACAATCTTAATAGTTGAAGATGATAAAACAATCGCTGAAAGTATCTGTTTTATTTTAGAAAAAGATTCTTTTAATTGTAAATGGTTTGACAATGGAAAGGAAGCACTCGAGTTTCATAAAGACAATGAGGTTGATTTAATCTTACTCGATGTCGGCTTGCCTGACATGAGTGGATTTGATTTACTAAGAAAAGTCCGTGAGAAGTCTAACTTGCCAGTGATTATTATCTCTGCAAGGGATGATGAATCAGACCAGGTTCTTGGTCTCGAGGGACTAGGTGCCAACGCCTACGTTACAAAACCGCTTAGCCCAAGACTGGTTGTCGCACATGTTCGCGCCCAACTCAGAATGGTCAAACCTGAGGTTAAAAGTGGTGACTCCAAATTTAGTATTAATCACGCTATGCAAAGAGTCGTGTTCATGGATCAAGATCTTACGCTGACACCCGCTGAATTCAAGATACTCTCGCATTTAGTTAAAAACCCTAACAGGGTCCACTCAAGGGAATACTTAATGAGTATTATTTGGGATCGTCCTCATGGCTCAGATATTAAAACTATTAACACGCATATCAAATCAATACGCAAACGTCTTCATGAGCTGGATGAAACTAATGAATACATTGAAACTCATAGAGGTATTGGATACAGCCTTATTGAATGAAGCGATTCAAGCTTAATATTGGCACAAAACTCTTTCTTCTTTACTTTATTGTAAGTTCAAGCCTTTTATGGTTATTTGCTCAAAGAACAACCTTTGAGTCTGCAAAATCGATTATGGTTGAGGTATCAAGCCTTATGAGCCGTGTTGCCTCTCAAAACAACAAGGATGGTGAAATTGATCTAGAAACCTTTGAAACTTTGATTGTCAATTACCTTCGATCTCAAAGGAATACGATTGATACTAACAGCCCCCAAAAACTTGAAAACTTAGCGATTTATGTCACTGACAAAGATGGTCTTTTGGTTCTGGATTCAAGAGGACTTACTCTAGGCACAGACATGCGAGATGCTAATGAGGTTGAATCTGCTCTGAGCGGCATGATCGATTCAACAAGTGTAGTAACAGAAAAAGTAGCTGGAACTCAAAAAGCCAGAGGCGTGGTCATAGAATACTTTCTGAAATCAAGATTTTTAAATGCCTCAAATCCTATTTATGGAAATAATGGTGAAATAATAGGAACCGTTGTGGTGGTTGCTCCTCTCATTGAATTAATGGGTGAGAGCTATCTCCTAAGATTTATCTTTTATATCTTTGTTATTTCCTTGCTCTTTGGCTTTTTGGGTAGTTATCGTATATCTAGAAATATTAACCGCGTTCAAAAATATACGGCCAACCTCTTCAGCGGTGAAGATGTTTTGATGCCTGACCTTAATAATCAGTTCAACAAGCTTGCAACAACAATTAAAGATGCTAGAGCAGACGTTGAACTGAAAGATGACGTTGAGCAATATATAGACACTCTCGCTCATGAGCTCAGAACACCTATAACAGGTATACAACTGACCGCTGAAAACCTTTTAAGTCCGATGAGTGATGCTCAAAGAAAGCGCTTTGTAGAGAATATTCTAGAGTCGAACAAGCATATGGACCTTCTTGTCAATAGGCTACTTGACTTATCAAGAATTGAAAGGCGAGAAGCACTTAAAAACGTCGAAACGCTGAGCATTAAAGAGACTGTCAATACCGTTTTAAAGGAGCCCAGTCGTGTTAAAACAATACTAGATAAGGATCTCAATATCGATATTCAAATTAGTAGTAATGCAACACTGAAGGCTGAAAAAATACTTTTAGTTCAGGCCATTGGAAATATCGTCAATAACGCGTTAGATTTCACACCTGCTTCTGGAAAAATTACTATTAAAGCCTCTCAAACGAACTCTGCTATTTCTATTATTGTTCTTGATGATGGGCCCGGTATACCCCCTCAAGTTATCAATAAACTGTTTACAAGGTTTTTCTCAGTGACAAGGCCAGATACAGGCGTTAGGGGGAATGGTTTAGGGCTGAGGTTTGTTAGAAAAATTATGAAGCTCCATGGAGGAGAAATTAGTTTGCAAAATCGCTTTATTCAGCAAGGCGCTGAAGCGAGACTAAGATTTCCACTCAATGTTAAATAGTGGATATTGAAATGTCTATAAAAGTTGATTTTATTGCGTCTAAAAAATTGTAATTTGTAATGATAGACAAATCTTATTTATATGGTATTATTCGCGAGTTTTTAATGAATTTTTTAATCTAATATGAAAATAATTATTCCAGTTAAAAGAGTTCTCGATCCTTACACGCAGGCTCGAGTAAATAAGCAGACTCAGCAGGTCGATTTATCAAATGCAAAAATGGCGATGAATCCCTTTTGTGAGATTGCAGTGGAGGAGGCGTTAACTTTAAAAGAAAGTGGCGCTGCTACTGAGACCATTGCTGTGAGTATAGGTACCGATAAAACGGTTGACACGCTCAGAACTGCTCTGGCTATGGGTGTTGATCGCGCTATATTTATTAAGACTGATTCAGAGCTTGATCTTCAGCCGCTTCATGTTGGCAAAATTCTAGCTAATATCATTCAGCGTGAGGAAGCGCAGCTTATCATTATGGGTAAGCAAGCTGTTGACAATGACAATAACCAAACTGGTCAAATATTGTCTGGTTTATTAAATTATTCATTGGGCACATTTATCTCTAAATTTGATTTAAGTTCGGACGCTAATAGTGTAGAAGTCAGCCGTGAAATTGACTCAGGTATTGAAACTAGAAAACTTAACTTGCCTGCCATCGTAACTGTTGATCTTAGATTAAACGAGCCAAGATATGCCTCACTTCCAAACATTATGAAGGCAAGATCTAAGCCATTAGAGACGATTGAATTATCGAGTCTTGGAATTGACACATCTCCTCGTATTAAGGTCGTCAGTGTAGAGGAGTCAGGCACTAAAGATAGAGCCTCTAAGCAGATTAGTTCTGCTGAAGAGCTATTCACTGAGTTAAATCAAATGGGAGTTCTATAAATGTCAGCACTTATATTAATTGAACTAAATGGTTCAGAGGTTAGCGCAAATAGCAGAGCAGCATTAACTGCAGCCTTACAGCTTTCTGATAGTGTTGATGCACTAGTTCTCACTAACGATTCAGCTAACGCAAGCTCAGCTGCTTCGATGAGTGGAATTAACACTGTCAAAACAATCGTTGATGATTCTCTTGAGCATGCCAATGTAGAAGTTGCAAGCAAACTGATTGCTGATGTCATGTCTGATTACAAATTCTTGGTTTCAGGCTCATCTACTTACAGTAAAAATATATTGCCGCGCGTTGGTGCCCTCCTCGATGTTCAGCCTATCTCGGATGTCTGTGAGATTAAATCATCAAACACCTTTGTCAGACCTTTGTATGCTGGCAATGTGATGGCAACTGTAGAGACTTCTGATGATACGATTGTCATGACGGTCAGAGCAACTGCCTTTGAGCATGCTGAAGATGGTGGTTCTGCTGCTGTAGAAGCCTTGTCTCCTGCAATGCCAGAATCAAACTCCACATTTATCTCTCTTCAAGAGTCACAATCAGAGCGTCCAGAACTAACTACTGCAGAGCGCATTGTATCTGGTGGTAGAGGGCTTGGGTCTAAAGATAACTTTGCAATGATTGAGCAGTTAGCAGATAAATTAGACGCCGCAGTTGGCGCCTCAAGGGCTGCAGTTGACGCCGGGTTTATTTCTAATGACTATCAAGTTGGACAAACTGGAAAGGTTGTTGCGCCTAAGCTTTACCTTGCTGTTGGAATTTCTGGAGCGATTCAGCATCTTGCTGGAATGAAAGATTCTCAAGTTATTGTCGTGATAAACAACGATCCAGACGCACCAATGTCAAGGATGGCTGATATAGTCTGGCAGGTCGACTTATTTGATGCACTTAATGAATTAAACGCTTATCAGGTATAAAATAGTAATTAATGGATAGAGAATCGATTGAATATGATGTTGTAATAGTGGGTGGCGGTCCATCAGGGCTCGCTTCCGCTTGCAAACTCAAGCAGCTCAATCCAAACCTCTCTGTCTGTCTCCTAGAAAAAGGATCTGAAATAGGCTCCCATATTCTCTCAGGTGCAGTTTTTGAGCCTAAAACGCTCTTTGATTTGTTTCCTGAAGACGCTAAAGATTGTCCAACACTCAAAACCAAGGTTGCCAAAGATGAGCTGTTCTGGCTAACAGGAGAGAACAAAAGTATCAAAGTGCCCTCTTGGTTAATGCCAAAGAGTCTTCATAATAAGGGCAACTACATTATTTCTTTGGGCGAACTCTGTCAATGGATCTCTGAAAAGGCGATGGAGCTTGGAGTTGATATCTTTCCTGGCTTTCCAGCTCAAAGCTACATTAAAGATGAAAGCGGAAGAGTTATTGGTATTTCAACCGGTGACATGGGGATTGATAAAGAAGGCAACCAAAAAGGTACCTTCACACCTGGAATGGACATTCTTGCAAAACAGACCATTTTTGCTGAAGGTGCACGGGGTCACCTAGGTAAGCAGCTTATCAAAGAGTTCAACCTTGATGAAGGCAAAACGCCGCAACACTTTGCAATTGGATTTAAAGAGGTCTGGGAAGTTGAGAACGACATGTATAGTGCTGGGGATGTTGTCCATACAATGGGTTGGCCGCTCAACGAAGGAACAACCGGAGGCGGCTTCCTTTACCATTTTGATAACAATCGTATTGCTGTAGGCCTGATTGTTGACCTCAACTATACTAATCCAAGTCACAGCCCTTTCCAAGAATTTCAACAGTTTAAAAAACACCCAAAAATTAAACAATTTTTAGAGTCAGGTAAGCGTGTTTCATACGGCGCTAGAGCAATCACTAAAGGCGGTATAAATTCACTTGTGAAGATGGACTTTAATGGTGGCATGATTATTGGTTGTGACGCTGGAACTCTTAATCCAAGTAAGATTAAAGGAAGCCATTGTGCGCTCCAGTCAGGCATTTTAGCTGCTGAATATATTAACAAAATACTTTCAGAAGAGATATGTGAATTTGATGATTTATTTAAAAGTAGTGCACTCTATAATGAGCTTTACAAGTCGCGTAACTTCAGTGCAGCAATGCACAAGTTTGGCTTTTATATAGGTGCTGCCTATAACTTTATAGAGTCAAATATCTTTAGAAATTCATTGCCAGTCACTATCAAAGATGAGCAAAGGGATTGCGACTCGCTAAACTTAAATAATCCACTCTATTCCAAAGAGTACCCTGCCCCAGACAATGTTTTAAGTTTTGATATCACTTCATCACTATTTCTCTCAGGTACAAATCACGAGGAAGATCAGCCCGTTCACCTTAAATTAACTGACCCTTCTATCCCGTTGAATCGTAATAAAGAGTTGTTTGATGAACCAGCACAAAGGTACTGCCCTGCTGGCGTCTATGAGATTGTTGACAAAGAAGGTGAGGACTATTTTCAAATCAACGCACAAAACTGTCTTCACTGTAAGACCTGTGACATAAAAGATCCATCACAAAACATTAACTGGGTACCGCCAGAAGGCGGAGGCGGACCAAACTACATAGGAATGTAGAGCTACTTACACTGATTTGCTGTTACAACCACCGTATTAATGATTTCATCAACGCTGCAACCTCTAGATAAGTCATTGACTGGCTTTGAGAGCCCTTGAAGGATTGGGCCAATCGCTCTAGCGCCAGAGAATCGCTGGACTAATTTATAGCCTATATTCCCAGCATCCAGATTCGGGAAGATAAACACATTGGCAGGTGGCAAGAAAGAAGAATCTGAATCTTTGATTTTTAATACGTCTGGATCTAGTGCAGCATCCAGCTGAACATTACCGATAACGTTAATATCTGGAAGTGATGATCTTAGAAGCTCAGTTGCCTCTCTTACCTTATCCACCTCAGCATGCTTAGCACTCTGATTAGTAGAAAATGAAAGCATAGCGAGTTTAGGGCTCTGTGTTAGAAAAGATTGCGCCGTCTCGTAAGCGCTTTTAGCAATCTCAGCCAACTCTTCAGAATTTGGATTAATATTCATTGCGCAGTCAGAAAAAATCAAGTTGCCGCCATACATACTATGATTATCGTCAAAAACCATTAAGAACAAGCTTGAAACCAGCTTACTTCCCTCTGCAACCCCAACAATCCTCAGTGCGTTACTCAGGACTTCTTGGCTCGGCGTTATTGCGCCAGTAACAACCCCATCAACATCTCCCCTTTGAAGAGCCATCATAGCAAAGACACTTTTATTTGAAAGCATCTCTAATGCTGATTCGACTGTCACACCTTTATGTTTTCGTAGCTCAAATAATGTCTGCGCATATTGTGCTTTCAAATCTTCGTTTTTTGGGTTGATTGACTCAAGCCCCAAAGAAGATGCAGACTCTTCATCAAAAAGGACTATTTGAGCTATTTTTTGATCTTTAATTGACTTGGCTGCCGCTATGATTCTGGAGTCAGTCGATTCAGGTAATAAAATTCGAGGATATTTGCTTTTAGCCTTGCTGGTTAAATCATCAAGTAATGCCATAAATGAGTCTCTTTAAGGATAGACATAGTTTACCCGAAAATGGTAAATTTTTTATATCTTGAGAATTAAACTCAATTCTAATTTAAGCCCTGCTGTATTGACTTGCAATTTTAAGTCTTTGAATTTTTCCTGAAGGACCTTTGGGTAAAGGCTCATCTACAAAAATAATCTGTCTGGGGGTTTTATATTCACCAAGGTCAGCCTTGCATAGGTCAAGAAGTTCCTTTTCATTGGCAACAAGATCGTCCTTTAAAAAGACACAGGCTGATATTTCTTCACCATAGTTGTCATCCTCAATCCCAAAGGTGCACGCTTCTAATACAGCGTTATGCTTGTATAAAGTATCATCAATCTCTCTTGGTGAGATGTTTTCACCACCCTTTATGATAAGCTCTTTCTTTCTTCCTGTTATGAAGAAGAACCCATCTTCATCTTCAACACCAAGGTCGCCTGTTAAAAAATAGCCATCCTCATTGAAGGCTCCAGAAGTTGCCTCTTCATTCTTAAAATATTCTAATAAAACGTTGTCACCTTTAATGACTAACTCTCCTGTATTTCCATGAGAAAGGTAACTACCGTTATCTGCTATGACTCTGACTTCATTGCCGAAAGCTTTTCCAGCAGAGCCATGCTTTCCATTGGTAGGTGGGTTGGACAGTATTTGAGCGGCTGTCTCAGTTAGTCCCATCGTTTCAATAATCTTCACACCAAACGTTTTTTCAAACTTCTTGTGAACCTCTGGTGAAAGAGGTGCTGAAGCAGAGCGACCAAAGCGCAAATTTTTCAGTTCTAATGCTTTAATATTAAAATTATCATTTAATAAGTAATTAATAATCGTTGGAACAACACTAAACCAGCTGCATTCATATTTTTCAATTATTTGCCAAAAATTCTTAACACTGAACTTGCCAACCGTCACCACGCAGCTATTACTAACTAGCGCACTTGCAATGGATACCATTTCAGCATTAATATGATAGAGCGGTAATACACAGAACGAAATATCACTCGAACTGATCTCGTGAGCGATGACCGTGTTCCTGCCCCCAGCAATTACATTTTTATGAGATAAAAGAGCGCCTTTTGGAACGCCTGTTGTCCCAGATGTATAAATTAAAACTGCTGGTGTATCTGGATGAGTTAAGGTCATTGCCTCATCTAATGAATCTTTATCAGCAATCTTTAGACTATCAATTTGACTATACTCTACAACACTTGCATCTGAAGCACTCAAAATGTCTTTGAACTTATCAGTGTAGAAGCTTGATGCAAAGATGATTTTGCACTCTGAGTGATCAATTGTATATTTAATTTGTTTAGAGCCTGCTAAGACGTTCAAAGGAACGATGACAACGCCATGGTACATTGCACCAACAAAAAGCAGCGTTGAGGCGTAACCATTATCAAGCATAAATCCAACCTTGTCATTTGAATGAATGCTGTTTGCTTTAAAGAAAGCGCCTAAAGCGAGTATATCTTTTTGAAGCTGACTGTATGACACGTGAAGATTTAGATCTGCATCAATTAGGAAATTTTTCTCAGGTGTATCAGAAGCATACTGATCAACTAACTTTGTCACTGTTGAGCTTTTCAAGGAGTACTTTTCCCAGTAATCCGAGAAAATATCTTTTTCAGATGGCTCATCAGGTTCAATAGTTTTGACAATTTTGGTAATGTTTAGATAGTGCTTGTAATTTAAATTTTCATCAGTGACATTGTTGCCCCAGGTTCCGCAGCCCATTGATAAAGAAAATGGAAGTCCATTATCAAAATTACCGCCAGTCGCAAAGCAGTGAGCTTGGTTGACAATAACTCTGCACACTGGAAGCTCCATTCCAAGCCTTTCTATGTTGTCTTCGTTTTGGCTATGAATGCCGCACGAGTGTCCTTTACCTTGATTTTTTAAAATCAGTGTTGCAATTTCAACTGCATGACTAAAGTCTTTTGCTTTATATACTGCCAAAACAGGGGACAGCTTTTCCATTGAAAATGGAAAGTCTAGACCTACATTTTGCTCCTCTACCATGAGGAATTTTGAGCTCAAATGCTTACCTTTAAGGCCAACAAGTGTAGCTATTTCGTTTGACTTCTTAGCTATGATGTCTCTATTGATAATGCCATTTTCACTCCACATGCCTTGTTGGAGTATTTTTTTCTCTTGGATGTCTAAGAGGGAGCCACCCTCTTCCTCTAGAGATTTAATTAGTTCTTCATAAACACTCTCTAGAACTATGATGCTATTCTCAGAGGAGCAGCTAGTTGCATTATCAAACGTTTTTGAAGTCATAATTTTGTGAGACGCATCATTAAGATTAGCGCTCTCATCAATAATGGAGGGGACATTGCCAACTCCTACTCCAAGCGTTGGAGTCCCACTCTGAAGCGCCCTTTGAATATTGTTTTGAGAGCCTGTTGCGACAATTAAATCTACAAGTTTAGATAGCTCATTGGTGTCTTCCTTGCTGATCGGCTCAGGCAGGGACTGAACAATGTTTTTTGGAGCTCCAATTCGAGTAAGTGCTATTTGGATAAGCTCGACAACACGCGTACAAACTTTAGCACCTTTTGGTGATGGCGCAAGAATGATTGCATTTCTACACTTTAAAGCATTGATGACTTTATTAAGGGGAGTTGCAACTGGGTTTGTAGAGGGCACAACTGCCCCAATAACGCCAACAGGCCTGGCTATTTCAATGATGCCTTTTTGAACATTTTGATCAATAATGCCGACCGTTTTTACGCCCTTTAAATCTCTTAAAAGTCCCAGTGTTTTACGTCGATTTTTGCGTTTTTTATCTTCAATATTTCCAAGACCCGTATCTTTAACTGCCATCTCGGAGAGTTCTTGGTTATTTTCTGGCTGAATAATCTCCCAGGCTACCGCTAATATTAATTCATCAACTTGCTCTTGGGAGTAGTTATTGATTGTTTCTTGAGCTTTTTTCGCATTAGCGACTAGCTTTTCAATTAAGGTGTTGTGTTGGATCGTCATTTTGAATTATTGTTAATAAGATTTGCTAGGGAGCAAAACTCCCTAGCAAAATTAATTTTCAATAGATTTTACTTTATTGAAGACCAGCCAAAAGATCTGTTAAATAAGCCTGTCTTTCATTCCACATGCTTATAACCTCATCTCTATTCATTATTCTTGCAGGCGAGTTAGTTGACTTCATTTTTCCTACAGTCTTCTTTTCACCAAACATATTTGGCACTTTACTAGCAAGATAGTCAATAACATCCTGTGGAGTTCCTGCTGGAACCATCAATCCACGGAAGTTAACACTTGAATCATCAACGTCAACACCGCTCTCCTGAAGTGTAGGTACGTCAGGCAAGTACTCATGTCTTGACAGGTCTGCAACTGCTAATATCTTAAGATCAGCTGCACTTCTAGCGGAGTCAGAAAGGTTATTAAATCCAGCTACTGTTTCTCCAGCCTTGACCATTCTTAATGCGTCTACACCACCCGAAGCTGGGATATAAGTTAAGTTAGCACCTGAAGCCTTAGCAAACTGCAAAAATGCAATATGGTGACCAACAAACTTTCCAGCACCACTTATTGTGACAGCACCAGGATTTGCTTCTGCGTGAGCTAATAGCTCTCCAACTGTATTGAATGGGCTGTCCTTGCCAACAATTAATACCGCAGGATCTGCACCCCAGTTTCCGATTGGCTCTAGGTTGTTAATATTGTATTTTGTATCAAATACAATTGACTGAGCTATAAAGTGAGGGACATTATATGCACCTAGCATATATCCATCCTGTGAGGCTTCACTGGCAAACCAGTTCCAACCCTTTCTACCACCAGCACCAGGCTTATTAAGAATATAGATCGGCTGACCAATAAGATCCTCTTTGCCAGACGCAAGTGTTGCGATTCTAGCTTGGAAGTCTGTGGCACCACCAGGGCCATAAGCTACCATGACGCCAATAGGCTTATCAGGGTAGTCAGCCTGAGCTGGCATTAGCATCAATGATGCTATAGCAAGCAGGGCTACTTTTGTTATATTTATAATTTTCATTACTTCTCCTTTTTTTTATTATTAAAACAAACCTTCTGGAGTGCGAACCTGTAAAAGTAGTGTAAATAACCCATAAAGCGTCATAGTGAACACAATAGTGATACCCAGTTTTATGAGCAACACACGCCAAAAGTCTTTTGATTCTGAAGGCTTGCTGTAATACATCACAAGCGAAAAGAATACGATCATTGAGGCCAAATAAAAGCCTAGTATTTTGAGTAATAAGATAAATGCTGTGGCAATCGCAATGCCAGGCATTAAGTCTTTGAAATTAGTGGATTTGTCGGCATCCCCTTTCTCAAACCACAGCATCAGAGATAACACTGCAATCATCGATGAAATGAGTCTTGGGAATAGATAGTCTTCCGAGTTCCCAAGAACAAATGAAGCATAAACCAGAAATGCACTTACGAGAGTAACAAGGACAGTAGAAATTTTGATTTGTTTGTTCATATATTAGCTCTGTTTAGATTTTCGGCTTGAGTAAATACCATATGCGATAGAAACAAAGCACAAGGTAATTAACACAATGTTGATTGTTCCAGAGGTAAAGTGCTGAAAAGAGCTACCCTTTGCATTACCAATCATATTTCCAAGAAGGAACTTTTCTTCCGTCATCGTTCCTAAAATCAAACCTAAAACGACTGGAACTGGGCTAAAACCAGCTTTACTTCCAAAGTACATTAAAGTACCTAGCGTAAACATAATGAGCACATCAGAGTAATCATTTTGAATGCTGTAGGTTCCAAAAACAGCAAGCAACAAAATGCCTGCAGCCATATAGTTATCTGGAACCTTCATAATCCATTTACTATGGCGACTCAAAAAGAGTCCAATAATGAGCATCAAAACTTGAGCAATGATGAGAGAGTCAATAAAGGTCCAAACCACTTCAGTGTTTTTAGTAAAGATATCATGGCCTGGAAAAATGCCATGAATTAGCAGACCGCCCAACAAGACAGCAGCCGTAGGACTCCCAGGAATACTGAGCGTTAAAAGTGGTATTAATGAAGGCCCAACCATTGAGTTATTAGCACTCTCAGCTGCAATAATCGCTTCAGGCTCTCCCTTTCCATAGTTCGCTCGGTTAGAGCTAATTTTTTTAGACTGGTCGTAGGCAACGATGCCTGCTATTTGACCGCCTGCTCCAGGAATAATTCCAATGATTGATCCAATCAAAGAGCCAACTGATAATGCCTTGACTTTGCTAGAAACAAGTCTAAATGATTGCATCAGGGTTGAGTCCCCCGTTGCTGAAAACACTTCATTCTTCTTGCCATAAAAATTCTCTAAAAGATTCCAGACTTGGGGCATCGCAAAAAGCCCAATAAGGCCAACAACAATATGAACACCGCCTTCCAAATGATCAGTAAATACGAAGCGCTCCATCGCACTGGTTGGGTGCTCACCAATGGTTGCAAGCATGAGTCCAAATAGACCTGACATCAAACCTTTGATAACGGACTTAGAGTCTAAGGTTGCTATTATTGTAATTCCCAAAATCGCAACCCAGAAGAGTTCAGTTGACATAAATTTGAGTGAAAGTGCTGCCAAGGGTGGAGTGAAGAAAATCAGAATTAGAACGCCAAATATACCGCCAACAAAGGAACTCATGAAACAGTAGTGAAGTGCATCTTTGGCTTTACCACTTTGTGCCATTTTGTGGCCATCCATTGCTGTTGCAATATTGGCTGGTGCACCGGGCACGTTGACAAGAATTGCACTAATAGCGCCGCCAGCAACTGTTGCGGTATACATAGCGCCAAGCAGTATCAAGCCACTTTCAGGCTTCATATGAAAAGTAAAAGGAATCAGGAGTGCGACTGACATCGTTGGGCTCAGCCCAGGAAGTGCCCCTAGTATTATCCCTGCAAATGTCCCGCCAACGAGAAGCGCGATATGATAAACGGTAAATACGTTATCAAAATAGTTTAAAAATTCCATTGTGACCCCTACTCACTAATATTAATTCATATATATGAATATAAAAACTCATGTATATGAGTAAAGCATGCTACACTTGCATTATTTAATTGTCAATAAATAAAATTTACCTATCAGAAAAAAATAAGTTACATTTTGATTAAGCACTTGCTAAATCAATACTTACTTAAACAAAATAATATTTAAAATAAATACCTAATAGTTAAATCCAAAAGATTTATGACACAAAAACTCTATCAAAAAGTAATCGACCTTATCAACAATCAAATTAATAGTGGTGAGCTTATTATTGGAGATTTAATTCCTTCAGAATCACAACTCTCAAAAAAGCTTAATGTGAGTATCGGAACCGTTAGAAAGGCTATTGATAAACTTGAAAATAGAAAAGTGCTCTATAGGCACCATGGTAAAGGCACCTATGTATCTGATCATGGTTTTGACAATAGTATCTTTAATTTCTTTAGCTATGGAAAACAAGACGGCTCTTCTATTCGTATATACAAAACAACACCCATTAGGCTCAAAGAGAAAGCTTCTGCGGAAATTGCTTTTCAACTAGGAATTAATCAAGGTGATGATGTTATATATCTTGAAAGACTTGGATACATTGATAAAAAAAGCCCAATCATTGTTGAAAAATCATGGTGGGTTGCTGAAGTTGTAGAAGGCCTTCAAGACCCTTCAGTTCATATACCAGATCTCTTGTATGCTGTCATCTTTAAACAGTTTAACACTCAAATCACTTCTTCTCAGGAGGTTCTAACAGCAGGTATTACGAACGCTGAGATTGCTGAAAAACTTCATATCAATAAGGGTGATCCTGTTGTAATCTTAAATAGACATTCTTACGCAAAAGGTAAAGGCTTAGTTGAATTTAGAATTACAACGGGAAGGGCTGATATGTTTAGCTACACAACCACCATCGGAAATCCTGACGCCTAGTTCATATTTATTTTGCCTTCGTTAATTGTAGAGGTTAAACTTAGTGAATATGAACACTCAATATAATCAAGAACGCGAAGATCTAGCCGCCGCTTTTAGGTGGACTGCAAGGCTGAATATGCATGAGGCAGTCGCCAATCATTTCAGTTTAGCGGTTAATGAGAGTGGGTCCAAGTTCCTTTTAAACCCAATTGGTATGCATTTTTCAGAGATTTGTGCGAGCGACTTAATTCTAATTGACGCGAATGACACAGAAACGATGTCACAGCATAATGCACCCGACCCAACCGCTTGGGCTATTCACAGCGCCCTACATCGTAACAATCCCCAAGCTAGATGCATTCTTCATGTCCATCCAAAATATGCCACCATCTTATCCTCTCTTGATGACAAAGAGATGAAGCCTATTGATCAAAATACAATGCGTTTCTATGAGAGGGTTTCAATAGACAGGGACTTTAGCGGAATGGGGCTAGGTAAAGAGGCAGAAAGATTGAGCACTCTTTTGGGGAATAACCCAGTTCTGCTAATGGGTAACCATGGCGTTTTGACTGCTGCTAAAACGGTAGCAAGTGCCTTTGATGAATTGTATTACTACGAGAGATCATGCCAAACTCTAATTGGAGCATACCAAACAGGCAAAAAACTTCATGTTGTAGGCCATAAAGTTGCTAAAAAGACTGCTCAGCAGTGGATAGATTATGACGCTTCTGAAATGCACTTTGAAGCCTTAAAGCGGATCCTAGATAAAGAAGAGCCAGATTACAAAAACTAAACTACCTAATAAAGGAGATATCATGCCAAAACTTGACACTGATTATGTAAGAGAACAATTCCCAGCTTTTAGTGACCCGCTAAGCTCTAAATGGTCGTTCTTTGAGAATGCAGGTGGTAGTTATGTCCCATCAAATGTGATTGAACGCTTAAATCACTTCATGACCTCTACTAAGGTTCAGCCTTACGCAGAGTTTGATACCTCAGCTATAGCCGGCGATAACATGGATAAGGCGACCAATTTTTTTGCTGAGATGATTAATGCTGATAATGATGAAATCATAATTGGTGGCTCAACCACAATGAACATGTATGTTCTCTCGAATGCTATAAAAAGCCTTTTAAAGCCAGGTGATGAAGTGATTGTTACTAACCAGGACCATGAAGCAAATGTAGGCGCCTGGAGAAGGCTTGCTGATCATGGAATGATAGTCAAGGAGTGGCAAATCAATAATGATACTGCTGAACTTGAAATAGATGACTTAAAAGCACTTTTATCTGAAAAAACAAAAATTGTTGCTGTTACTCACTGCTCAAATATTGTTGGATCTATCAACGACCTAAAATCGATTGCTGAGCTTGTCCATCAATACGATGCATACATTGTTGGAGATGGTGTCTCTTATGCTCCCCATGGATTCCCAGATGTAAAGAGCCTAGACGTTGATTTTTATGCTTTTAGTCTTTATAAGACGTATGGACCTCATTTAGGTCTTTTGTATGGAAAAAAAGAGATTCTTAATCAACTACCTAATCAAAATCATGAGTTTTTAGAGGGTGATGTGCCCTACACTCTTAATCCAGGTGGTCCAAATCATGAGGAGCTCTCATGCTTAGTTGGAGTTTATGAATACTTTATGAACCTCTTTGAGCACCACTATCCTGGTGAAAACCTTCCTATTAGAGAGAAAATTCATAAGGTAAATGAATTAATTGCAGAACATGAAAAGGAGATTGCAAATCCACTTCTTGATTACTTGAGTAATAGAAGTGACATAAGACTCATCGGCAAGAAAACAATCACTGACAAAGACAGAGCGCCAACAATTGCATTTACCATGAAAAACAAGTCATCCAAAGATTTAAGTAGTGAGCTTGTAAAGCATGGGATTGCAACAAGGAATGATAATTTCTATGCCTGGAGATGTCTAATGTCTCTTGGCATAGATGTGGATGATGGTGTGGTAAGAACCAGCATGGTTCACTACAACACTCATGATGATGTCAGTAATCTAATTAAAGCTTTAAAACAGATTTAGATCTCTGTTGTGGATGAAGCGATTGCTTGCTTTGCCATTTCAATTTTTTGTATATAAGTTTTGTTATAAAGAGAGCCGTGTTATTATTGATTAGCGCCTTTATTCAGCCAGTGATGTGATTTTTAACGAAGCGTGATTAACGCCAGCATTCTCTCTACTTTCAATCATATTAGGCTCTTTTAATTTCTTATCCTCGATTGAATTCATTTCGACAACTGTATATACATTACTTTCGTTGCCCTTTTCATGGCCATAGGCTATAACTTTAACGTTATTTTTTTGTCTCATAGCCTCATTAGATTCGAATGCTTTCTTCCAGACCTTGTAACCTTTAGTAACTTCAAAATTTGATATTACTATCATTTTTCTCCTTTATTTTGAATAGCAGCTCCTTGAACAGGAGCTGCCTGTGAAAAGACTTTAATTTTCACTTTTTTCAAACATCGCCGCTTTGTCAGCATCAGTTTTTGCCGCATACTCTTCTTCAGTTAACATATGCCATCCAATACAATCTCCAGTAGGTGATCTACCGCAACCACATGTACCATTTTCTTTTTTAACGTTATCCATCATTTTTTCCTTTGAATTGTTAGATTATTGCCAGCTTTTGACTTCAGTGCTGGCGACTGATTAAATAACGCCTCTGCAGATTATTAGCGTTTAGTCATTGAAATAAAATTATAATCATTTATAATTTGCAATAAAGTCACTATTAAACAAATTACTATTACATATTATGAAACAATACTCTTTAATCGAATTAGAAACTTATCAGGCTGTTGTTGAAGCCGGAAGCTTTAACCTAGCTGCCGACAGATTGAGCACAAGCGCTGCAACTGTGAGTCGTCGCATAAGCACCCTAGAATCAGCTTTAGGTGTTAGATTACTGAATCGTACGACTAGAAATATAAATCTAACAGAAGCTGGTGAGCAATATCTTGATGATGTTAAAAATATCTTAGAAAGCGTAGAGATCTCAGAAGAAAGGATTGGGGAAGGTAAAGCAGAAGCAAAGGGTGAATTACGAATTGCTGCTCCACTTAGTTTTGGCATAAAACACTTATCTCCAGTACTACCATCATTCATGAAGAGCCATCCAAATATAATCATCAACTTGAAACTAGAAGACAGCCAGACTGATCTTCAAGCTGAAGGAATAGATATAGCGCTTCGAGTTACTCAAAATATTAAGGATTCATCCCTTATTGCAACTCCCTTGTGCTCAATTCCCATTGTAATTTGTGCCTCACCAGACTATATCAATAAACATGGCAAACCTAAATCTATAAATGATATTCAAAAGTATAATTTTCTTGGATATAGCTTAGCATCTAATAACCTTAAAACTCGACTTGGTTCAAACTCTGATCCTCGAATTGGCTTTGTGGCAAACAATGGTGATGTCATAAGGGAGGCTGCAATTAATGGTTTTGGTATTACTGCACTTCCATTATTCTTGATTGAAGACGATTTAAAAAATGGAAAATTAGTAACAATAATCGACAATCAAGTTAAACCTGAAACACTATATGCCGTTAGATTGTCTCGAAGGTTTACCCCAACAAAGGTCAAAGTGATGGTTGATTATTTAAGAGATACCTTTAAAGACTAAAACAATTAAAAAACTAAACTTCTTGATATAAGGTTGGAAACATTTTTCCAGATAAATCGTCTCCATTTTTATAGCCATTCGACTCCATTATGGTTCTTTCAGCTTGGGCCCAATCCCCTCGATATTCAATCTTAGAGCCTTCTTTAGCCATTCTAAGGGTATATCGATGTATAGTACTCTTTGGTATAGACTGGCTTAAGCTTCCGTGCAGTGTTCGAATATCAAAAAAAACGCAATCACCAACTTCTAAGTCCCACTGAAGGAAGTCATAGTCCTCTTTGTTATTAAGAATATCAGGGGTGATGTCGTAGCTTTTTTCATTTACCACTCCAGCTTTTCCATCGTCGGGATGTCCCTCTTGAAATCGAGTACGAATATAAAGCTTATTCCAAAGGTGTGAACCCTTAATCCACGCAATTGCCTCCTCTTTTGGGACTGGCTCAAGTGGAAGCCATAAAACACACATCGAGCCTTCAAAGTCAAAGTATGAAATGTCATGATGAAATGGTGCCCCAGATTTAGATCCTGCTTCCCTAAGAAACCAATTATCCATGACTAGATTGACTTGACTTGCACCCATCAGCTCTGAGGCAATTTGAGCTGTTGGAGACTTGTGAACGAAGTCTGTGAACTCATCAAAAAGATCCCAAGTCCAAAAATCTTCGAAGTAACCAGGCACGTCATCATCCTTGGTGTGTCTAACAAATCGTGGACTAGGGTTTTGAAAATCCTTAGAAATGCCCTTTCTGAGCTTTTCAATCCAGGCTCTATCAAACTTTCCTTTAATTAAGACGGCGCCATCTTTCTTATACTGATCAATCTGATCAGCCTTAAGAGGTCTACTCATATTGAATAAGTTTAAATAGCGCAGCGCATGTCACTTCCACAACACATTGGCGATTTGATTTTCCCGTGGCCATTTGGACATTTTGAGATTTGGACTGAACTTCCATCATCAAGTTTGAGTGAATCATCCTTGAGAGGTTCATCACACTTAGCGCAGGTCGCATTTACACCCATTCCACAATTATCACATTCATAAGTTGCCATAAGTATTCTCCGATTAATGTATTAATATAGTAACAGAATTAGACCAATATTTCTCCAATATCTAAATCAGATAGCGTGATAATTTTTCAGTAAAGGTATATCATTATATGACACATGAAAAATGCTTTATTAATCTCAATTCTTTTACTAGGGATAAACTCTTTAGCCTATGCAGGCGGTGATGATAGGGATCAACAGTTACCCCTTAATTCATTGAATACTGAGCAAATTAATGAGGATGAGACACCTCGCTTTTTGGATGATGATGAGGTCATCGTGCAGGATGAGGCAACTCAAAAGGCTCAGGAAGAAATTGAAGAACTCATTCAAACCAAACTCGCTTCTCCAGAGTCTGATCTTTCAAATGGCGATGACGGCATTAATAATGATGAGTCAAACTTAAAAACGAAAGCACAGTTATTTGTTAATCATTACGTTAAATCTGACCAAGGCATTCTGATCATGCTAATCCTTTTCGTGATTGGACTGATATTAATGTTTAATTTTTTCGTTAGAGAGAAGTAACTAATCTTGTTTCGAGTAATGGAGCGCTATTTTGGCAGCTAAATTAGCGTTATTTTGAATTAATTTAATGTTGGCATCCAAACTCTTACCCTCAGTAATTTCACTAACTTTTGAAAGAAGGAATGGTGTAATCTTTTTTCCTGTTATATGTTCTTTTTCTGCCTCAATAATAGCCTGATTTATAGCCTCATTCATGATGCTTGATTCAAGCTCGTAGCCAACTGGAATAGGATTAGTTACAAGAACCCCACCATCAACGCCCAGGCTCCATTTAGTCTTTAATATTTCAGCAATCTCAAGAGCAGAGTCAATCTTATAATCAACATCAAAGCCTGACTCTGATGAATAAAAGGCGGGCAATTCAGTCGTTTTATATCCAATAACAGGAACGCCTTTAGTTTCAAGATACTCAAGTGTGAGACCTATGTCTAGAATTGCTTTAGCGCCAGCACACACTACACAAACGTTTGTATTGGCCAGCTCTTCCAGGTCAGCTGAAATGTCTAATGTTTTTTCAGCGCCTCTATGAACACCTCCAATTCCACCAGTAGCAAATACTGCTATCTCAGCAAGCTTTGCGATGATCATTGTCGCTGCAACGGTCGTTGAGCCAGAGTGCTTTTGAGAGACTGTGATTGCAAGATCTCTTCGAGATACTTTTCTAACCTCATCATTAGTCGCTAAAAACTCAATCTCTTCGTGAGTAAGGCCGACCTTCAGCCTACCATTAATAATTGCAATTGTTGCTGGCACAGCTTTGTTAGATCTAACTGTCTCTTCAACCATCATGGCAGTTTCAATATTCTTAGGGTAAGGCATTCCATGAGAAATAATAGTCGACTCGAGTGCGACAATTGGCTCTCCATTTTTAATTGCCTCTTCTACATCTGGTTGAACATCAAGATAGTCACTGAATTTCATTACATTTCGTCCTTTAATAGTAATTTAATATTATGCTCCGATAAGTTCTCACTTATCGTATTTTTGCTTTGTAAAGCAATTACTGCAGCCGCAGAGGCAAACTTTGCTGTTTCTTTAACACTATTAAGATTTAAAAAACCATAAACAACCCCCGCTGTAAAAGCATCTCCAGCACCATTAGCACTTTTTACATTGACCCCTTCATGCAAATAATGTCCATACTCCTCTCCATCAAAATAAAAAACACCATCCTTTCCCAGCGTAATAAAAATCTGCTTACAGCCTTTTTCAAATATTTTTTGAGCAGCATCCAACATGCTCTCGTCATCCTTGATGGAAATACCAGAGATAAGCTCAGCCTCTAATTTATTAGGCTTAATAGTATGAAATTTTCCAATAATATGAAGAACTTTGGAGGTTTTAGCAAAGGAAACTGGATCTAAAAATAACGGTATATGGTTATATTTTTCAACAATATACTCAATTACTTCAACTGGAATATTTGTATCGATGACAATTGCATCACAATGGTCTAAGGTATCTTTCCAGTTATTAATGTCTTGAATTGTCATTTCATCAATAATTCGCATATCAGAGATAGAAACCAACATATCGTTGTTGTCATCAAGCAATGACAAGTATTGGCTAGTTGGAAGAGTGCTATGCTCAATTAATAGAGAAGTATCAACATTTGCTGTCGTTGTCTTGTTAATTACAAAGTCACCCAGAGCATCCGCTCCCACATAAGAAAGAATCTTAGAAGGAATTGAAATTCTTGCCAAATTTTCAGCAATATTCCTGCCGACTCCACCTGCCGACATTTCAATCTCACCTGGATTTGAATCGTTAAATACTAGGGGTGAATCTGATGAGCCCTGAAGATCAACATTTAAACCTCCGATAACACAAGCATAGGGTTTTATTGTATTTTTTTGCATTCAAATTGACAGAGGTTATTAACGATTAAATCCTTAAATATAGGGTTATTATCTCATTATTTTTAATGGATACATCCTCCAAAAAAAGATTTATAAATTACTATTCTAATCTATTTTGAATTAACTAAAATTATCAACCAATGAACAAAGTATTTGTAATTCTTGGTAATCAACTTTTTGAGCCTGAAATCCTAAAAAACCTGGGTTGTAGCGATGTCTTCATGTCAGAAGATTTACACCTTTGTACCTATGAAAAACATCATAAACTCAAGCTATACCTCTTTCTTTGTTCAATGCGGGAGTATAAAGACGAATTAGAGTCTCATAATATTTCAATTCACTACACTCAGCTTGATGATCGTCAGGAGGGTCAATCATATTCAGATCACCTTACAAAATTCATAATTGATAACAATATTCAGGAAATCAATCACTTTGAAATTGAAGACAAAGATTTTGAAAAAGAACTTCTAGAAGGTATAAATAAATCTAATATCCAGATAGTCTCTCACCAATCTCCTAACTTCCTCTTTTCTAGAGAAGAATTTCACTCACTACATAAAGATAAAAAAGTATTTAGGATGGCTAACTTTTATCAGCAAGGAAGGAAAAAATTTAATATATTGCTTGATGAAAACCAAAAGCCTGCTGGAGGTAAATGGTCCTTTGATCAAGAAAATAGAAAGAAAATCCCTGCAAAGACAGTCATTCCAGAGCTACCTAAACCAAACCTTTCTAAGTACCACGATGAAATCTGCACTCTCATCAATAAGCATTTTGATGAACATCCTGGATTTCTTGATAATCCGTGGTTCCCTGTCACTCGCAAAGAAGCTAATGAACAATTTTTGGACTTTATTAGAAATAGGATGATTAACTTTGGTGTCTATGAAGATGCCATGTTAGAGGGTCAAAACTTTTTGTTTCATAGCTGTATTAGTGCATCTATGAATATTGGACTTCTTTCACCAAAAAATATACTTGAAATACTGCTTGAAAGTGCTGATGAATTTCAAATCCCTATGAACTCTCTTGAGGGCTTCATTAGGCAAGTTTTGGGATGGAGAGAATTCATCCGAGGTATTTATCAAGAAAAAGGTGATTTCCAGCTTAACAGCAATTACTGGGGCCACACTGGCAAATTAACTGACAGCTGGTACGAAGCCTCAACGGGCATTCTACCTCTTGATGACTCCATTAAAACTGCACTTCAGGATGGCTACAATCATCACATACCAAGACTTATGGTAATCAGCAACCTTATGAATCTTTGTGAAATAGACCCTAAAGAGATATACCGTTGGTTCATGGAGATGTATATTGACTCTTCAGATTGGGTTATGGTGCCCAATGTTTTTGGCATGGCAACCTATTCAGATGGTGGGCTCATGTCTACTAAGCCTTATACCTGTGGATCAAATTATTTCTTAAAAATGAGTAATTATAAAAGGGGTGATTGGTGTGACACTGTTGATGGACTCTATTGGCGTTTTATCGAAAAAAATAGAAGCTTCTATCAGTCTAATCCAAGACTTTCCCTGCAGGCTACATTTCTTGATAGGCTTTCCCCAGAACGCAAAGATTTAATCTTTGATAGAGCAGAAACTTTTATCTCAGAGCACACCCAATAAAAAAGGACCAACATGGTGTTGGCCCTTTTCATCTAGTTAATTGATTTTTAACTACTCTTGATTAATTCGACCATCGGTATAACCAGAATAACCAGGGTTTGCATCAATATAATCAGCAACCACGTCTGCTAAGTCAGGACCAAAGTCATAAATATCAGAAGCAGAGCGGAATACCTTGTATCCATCGCCACCACCCCGGATAAAGTTGTTTGATACCATACCGTAGGTTCCATAAAGATTTAAGTTGCTCCAGCCATACTCATCCTGAGTCTCAATTGAAGTTACCCTATCACCAGCAGGTCTACTTGCATCAAAAGTAAAGCGCATTCCTGAGACTTGAGGGAATCTTCCAGCAACATCCTCAACCTCACTAACACCATTCTCAATAGCAGTTAGCAGCTGTTTCCCTGTAACCTTAAAGGTTGCCAAAGTATTCTGGAAGGGCAAAATCGTCATAACCTCTCCAAGAGTGACTTTGCCAGAATCAAGCGAAGCTCTAATGCCACCTGAATTCATAAGTGCTATTGTATAGCCTTTATCCATTACAGCATGCCTCATTGCGTCTGCAATCATATTACCCATATCACACTCCTGGACTCTACAAACTGCCCTGTTTCCATTTAACTCACTAGAGACACTACCGACCTCTCTTTCTTTGAGTTCGTTAATTGGCACTTCAAGCTCATCCAGGCGAGCGACAACGTCACTATTTTCACTAATTAATTTATCAATTGTGATTGGCTCACCAGTTGCAGATACAACCTCTCCTTTGTCATCAAAGACAACTGAAAGCTCGCCAAGAAACTTTCCATACGCATAAGCTTGGATAATCTGAGTATCATTTACAACGGTTGGATAAGGACCCTTTGCCCTGTCACTAACATTAGACAAGTAAGTATTATCATGGCCACCTACAATCACATCAACACCCGTTGTATTAGCTGCAATCTCCTTATCAATTGCATATGAAGAGTGAGATAAAAGGATAATGATGTTAACGCCTTGCTGAGTTAGCGCATCGACTTCAGCCTGAACTGCAGTAATAGCGTCAGTAAAGATAATGTTATCACCAGGACTAGAAATATCAACTACATCCTCAGTCACGACACCAATAAGTCCAATCTTTCGGTTATCTTTAACAATAATGGTTGATTTTTGTAATTTGTCTTTGAGCTCAGGCTCGAGATCTACATTAGCATTCGCCATCAATACTGGAAAGTTCACAGTATCCATAAAAGCCCTTAATGTTACTGGCCCATCATCAAACTCATGATTACCAACTGCCATACCATCGTATTGCATCTTATTCATCATTTCTGCTGCTACTTTCCCTTTATACATGGTGTAGAAAAGGGTTCCCTGGAACTGATCACCACCATCCAGCAAGATTGTGTTCTTGTGTCTAGAGCGTGCATCTTCAATCGCTGAAATTAAGCGAGCAGAACCTCCAAAGCATTTACCTTCGGCATTATTTTCTGCTGAACAGTTGTTGTCATACTTGCTTATTGGTCTAAATCTGGCATGAAAGTCATTTGTATGAAGAATGGTTATTTCAAATGATTTATGACCATCAGCAAATACAGGCTGTGAAGACAGGCCTAATGTTAAAAAACAGCTCAGACCAATTACTAAAGGCATTGATCTTACTTTACTTAATCTAATAGAATGAAATCTCTTAAATAACTTCATCGCTACCCCTCCTTTTGTTTAGTATGTAATTAATAAATTTATTCAAACTCTTTCAAATTTGAATAAATTATTGTAGACCTTTTTACTGAGCTTAAAAAAAAGATTGCTCATAATATTTTTGATTTTTAAGACAATAATTAGAATATAAGTTTGACAAACTTTCAAGATAACTTAAATATAATTAGATAATGAATAAGCTTCTCATAACGCTATTTATTCTAACGCTTATAGCTATAGGATTCATTTATAAGGACATTTTGCTATGCCTTAAAGTGATATTGTACGGCGCATTTTGGTGGTCAATTATTGGACTAACAAAGTTCTTGTCTAGAGACTTTACAGATGGCAGAAAAAATGACTTTTTTGGAGAGTAAATTTAAAGAAACCTAGTCTTTAACCTCGAAAACCAGTTGGAGACATCAAGATTAATTGAATACAAACAAGGAAGCAGTATTAAAGTCACAAAAGTTCCAAATAATAACCCATAGCCAAGAGCCATAACCATTGGTTGTAAGAATGCATCTTTACCTCCAAAGCCATAAATCAGAGGCAGAACACCTGCAAGCGTTGTAAGGGTCGTTAATATTACTGCCCTTAGGCGGTCTTTTGCGCCCTTTGCAATCCACTCGATTGATGAACCATCCATATCTTTATTTTTCTTAATGAAATTTAGATGGCTTATCATCACTAACGAGTCATTTACAACAACGCCTACTAATGCCAAGACGCCAAGCAAAACGAAAAAGCTAAATGTCTCAGAATGAAAGAAAAAAGCCCAAACAACACCAATTAAAGCAAAAGGAATACTAAGGATAACTAATAATGGCTGAGAGTATGAATTAAAAAGAAGCGAAATAAGCATATATATTCCAAATACAGCAAAACCAAGCGCCAAAGAAAAATCACTCAAGGCTTCTTTTGCTTCTAAGGAGCTTCCACCTTCTATGACACGAACTTCAGGAAAATTGTTAATCAAATCGAGCTCATCAAGTGCTCTTTTTGAGACAGATTGTGCGGTAGTTACTGAATCTTCAACCGCAGCGCTTACTTTAACAACTCGCTCACCATTCAAATGCTTATAGTTTGGATCACCCGGAGTCTCAATAACATTTGCAAATTGAGACATTGGAATCATTCTTCCTTGATTATTTCTGATCGAGGTTTTCGTAATATAATCATCAGAATAATTACTATCACCAAGATACATTTTCACGTTTAAGCTAGCATTATTAAACTCAACATCAGAAACATCCATGCCAGAATAGATCGTCCTTAAGTGACTATAAACCTGCTGATATTGAATACCTAATCTTGCCATTGACTCATAATCTAACAAAACTTCAATTCGATTTTTGCTTAAATCATCATCACGATCAATGTCGCTTACACCCTCGAAGCTATTAAGAATTATTTCAAGCTGATCGACAGCTGCTTGTCGCTGCTCGTCATTGCTTCCGATTAAACTTAACTCAATATCAAGAGCCCCTCTAGGGCCACCCCTATTTGTCCTAAAATTAATCCTCGAAACGCCTTCAATACCTTCTGTTTCTGCCTTTAGAATTTCTATAATATCTTTGGCAGTGGCTTCACGGTCATTAGCTGGAATCAACGTAATTGCAATAGCCGCTCGATTAGATCCTCTTGATCCAATTGTGCTTGTAAAAAAGTCTAGATTTGAGCCAACCTTATCCATAATAATCTCATCAATTTTGATGATGGACTGCTCTGTTGTCTCAACTGGAGTCCCAAGAGGAGTCTGCACTCTGATATTTATTGAATTGGTTCCGCTCGATGGCCACTGGATATAAGAAATTTCTTTTGTTCCTATATAAGCACTAAAAGCAAGAAGAGCAATAAACAGGCTCAAAATGATAAAGCGCCACCTAAGAATTACTAATAATGCTTTTTCAAACCACCTTTCGACGGGTTTAAACCATGTTTTTTGTTTTTTAGCCTCACTACCAGACATATGAGCCGGCAAGGCGATGCTTACCTCAAGTAATGAAAACGTTAGTGCACAGATAACAGTAATGGGCAATATGTATATAAATTTTCCTGTCGTACCGCTGACTAATAGAACGGTTGATATGGCAAGGACAGTAGTTAAGATAGTTGTAATAACAGGCATGATGACTCTTTTAAGACCATCAACGATATTTTGATAGACGTCACCACCCTTCTCTTTGAAGTGGTGAATACTCTCAGCAATGATGATGCTGTCATCCACAACCAGACCTAGCACTAAAACCATTCCAATCGTTGAAATTAAATTAATTGTTTCACCTGCGAAGCCCAAAAAAGCTACGGTTCCTAATAGCGTCACAGGGATGCTTACAGCAACCCAGAATGCAGTTTTTAAAGACAAAAATAAGCCCAAAACTACCATAATTAGAGCCAGTCCCACTAGAGCATTATTCATTACAATGTTTAATCGATTGGATACCGGCTTTGATCTGTCATCTGTAACAATCAAATTGAGGTTTGAAGGATAAGACTCTTTAAGAACATCTAAAGTCGCTCTTACTTTATCAATCGTTCTAATAACGTCTGCTTTTTCTGTTTTTGTAACTTTAAGAATGTAGCCCTTAGTTCCATTAATACGAGTAACTGTGTTGAAACCGATTTCACCCTCATCGATGGTTGCAATGTCTTTTAATAAAATAGTTGGCCCATCAAAACTAGACTTTACAACAACATTCTCCAAAGACTCCATGGTTTCATATTCAGAGATAATAACTATATTTTTTTGATTCCTTCCTTGATTATTATCACCAATAGCAGAGCGAACATTTTGATCCGCGATGACACTTCTTACCTGGTCAAAAGAGAGCTGATACTGTAAGAGCTTATCTGGATTAATTCTGATTTGAACTTCCCTTTCTGAATCCCCGCTTACATTCACACTTGAAACGCCATCAATCAAAGATAGATTTTTCTCAATATTGTTTGCAATGGCTTTGGCGGTCTCAACATTGATACTGTCGCCACCAATAACGATTGTAAGAATTGGCCACTCCGTACTGGTTCTGTCAACCACTCTTGGATCATTTGCATCCTCAGGCAAGTCTTCAATTTCATTGACCGCCTCAGAAATACTATCCTTTACCTCCTGAATATCATCCACCTCTTCATCAATTTCTATATTGATACGAGATGAACCCTCTGAGGAGGTTGAGGTTAACTCTTTAATTCCATAAATTCCTTTTATTTTGCTCTCAATAACATTAGTAATATTCTTCTCAACATCTCTTGGAGAGGCGCTCGGATATGAGGTATTGATTGATAGTCGGTCAAATTCTATGACAGGATAAGTGTCACGCTGTATTTTTTGTAGTGTCATAAATCCAAGTATGACAATTGATAAAGTAAACAGGAGAGCCAACTTTTTTTGTCGAACAAGAAAGTTTAAGAAAGCATTCATAATTTAAATACGCTTCGAGCTCTTTAAATTGGATTGTAATCGTCTGGTAGACATATGGCACTCACCCCTTTTTAATGTATTGTGCTTTAGTAGAAAAATTATAACTTTTGGATGTATATAATATTGATTAATATTTTACAAAAGATGAAGTTTAAGTGAATGTTTGATAAGTCAGAAATTGTCATTATTGATGAACGCCTTTATCACTTGGGGATAAAAAAAGGAGATCTTGCTCAAAACATTTTTATTGTTGGAGATCCCGCAAGAGCCATACGCGTATCTAAAGAATTTGACACTGTTGACCGTGAAATTTCAAATAGAGAGTACCTAACATTTACAGGCACATATAAGGGCATACCAGTATCTGTCATTGGAACAGGAATTGGTACAGATAACGTTGAAATTGCTTTAGTAGAGGCCTTTATTGAGCACGAATTCAATTTTGAGAGCAAAACAAGAAATACTAACTGTGAGCCAATGACATTGATAAGGCTTGGAACATCAGGCGGGGTTCAGTCAAATATCGCTCCTGGTTCTCAAGCCATTGGCTCTTATGCGCTTGGCCTTGACAATACTGGCATCTATTTTGAAGAACCATCAAATGACCCTGTGATTGAAAGAATTGAAGAATCTGCTAAAAAAATATTGAATAAGTCAATCCCTAGCTCATCAAGATTCAAAGGAAAACTTATCCCTTATGCTTCGAAAGCATCCATTGAAGTCACTAACGCCTTAGAAAACCAGGCATTAAAACATGGCGTTGAATATGAAGTTGGTATTACTTCATCCTCTCCAGGATTTTATGGCCCATCCTCAAGATATATTGAAGGCTTAAAAAATACATTTCCAGACATCAAGGGAAGTCTTTCAAAGATTGATATTGATGGATTAAGAGTTCTTAATATGGAGATGGAGTCAAGCCTATTTTTTCACTTATGCGCTCAGATGGGATACCGAGCTGGAACAATTTGCACTGTCATAAGCGGACCAACAACGAGCGCCGCTGTTATCGATTATGACAAAGCAATTGGGGATACAATAAGCGTTGGATTAAATGCCATGAAAGAGCTATATGAATCAAGCTAACAAAACATTCAACTTCAGAATTCCAAGAAAGATATTTTTTTTAATTTCTTTAATTTCAGTTCAAATAGCTTTTGCCGATGAACTCAATAAGATGAGCACAATTGATGGCGAGTCTAACAAAATTGTCGTTGAAAGCGTTGATTTTGAGAGACTGAAATCTAATGACACTACCTATATTTCAATTAAAAGCAAAGTAACTACAAATGTAAGGTGCGCACTTTTTGACAAAAATGGGAGACCAGTAACCACAGTTGAAGGAATTATTTCACCGCCTAAAACAAAGCTTCAAGCCGAATCTAAAAACGTAATGGTGACCTCAGTGAAATGCATAGAACAAAAAAATGAAGAAACTGAACAGAGCACTGAAGACCTTGACATCTATTACAAAATGCCAACATTTTTATTGGACGATTAAGTTACATCATACTTAATGCTCCTATCAGACCTAATATCTAGTAAAAACTCACTAAATATTAGGACTTTGATTCTAGAAGCTATTTTTGATTTTCTATATTTTTAAACTCACGGACAGTCAAAACTGCTCCAATAATTGCCATAACAAAACAAAACAGACCCGTAATAAATATTAATGAATCATCCATAGTTAGTCCTTCCTCGATATTATCTTGAAATATATAGCAAATGTTAGAATTGATGGGATCCAGGTGGAAGTAAACAAAGCCTCTTGTTTTGTATCAACCCCTTGAAACCACAGATAAGCTGTCGTTACAAAAGCAACCCCAACTGAAATTAAAATACATATATCTGACGTTTTAATCATAATTACATCCTTATTAAAATTTAATCTTCATTCCAAAAAGCCCAAGACCCAATCAATAGAAGTATCACAGCCAATGATGCGTGTGCACGCGTGCTTGTTTCTTGAGGTAACTCTATTAAAAATGGGATAATATTAGCCATACCAAGTAGAAGCCAAACTACTGCTAATGCAGCCAATGAAAGCGCTATTACCCCTATTTTTTTTCTCATGTTATTATTTATAGTCCAACTTCAATTGAGCAGTTTAGAGAGAAGACATGTATGGACCATGTAGAATTAATGAATATTGAGTGGAGATTGATTAATAACTTTTAATTCAGCCAATATTTAACTGAATATGAAATAATTAATGTACTAAACCATAAGATAGATAAGTCAATGAATCAGATTAATCCAAAAAAATTATTAAACAGTAAGTGGACTAAAGTTTTGCCAACTAACAATGAAAAACATTTTTTGATTTCTGAGCTTAAGTATGATGAAAATGAGCTAATTAGCGATTGTTTAATTGAGGCAATTATTTCAAAGAATAATGAATCCATAGACTGGAATGAATTAAAAGACTCAAATAAGTGGCAACAAGGCTGGAAATAAATATGCAAGAAATTGTTCTTTATTCTTTAATATAATAAGCCGATGAAAAAAAATAAAAATGGTCTCAATACCGAATTACTTGAAAACGGAATGACGCTTCAAACAAACTATGACAATGGTCTTAAAAATGGTATTGAAATATATTGGTACGCCAATGGTCAAAAGGCCTCTGAGGGCTCTTATCTAAAAAACAAACTGGAGGGATCGCTTACCTACTGGTATGACAATGGCACCAAAGCCTCTGAAGGCTTCTATAAAAATGATAAGCCTGAGGGTATGCAAACCGCATGGAATGAGAATGGTCAAATTGAGTCTGAGCAAGAATACAAAAATGGGGTTTTGAATGGCGCATCTATATTCTATGAAAATGGAGTAAAAACTGCTGAATATGTCTTTAAAAATGGTGATGTAGTTGGTGATTTGAATGGATGATAGGCTCATTGACTGCCATACAGAGCTTAAAAGACTGCGCGACTTGCAGTATGAGTATGACTTTAATGACAATAATCAACAGTCAAACTTCTACAAACAAAAAGCCGAATACATTCAAAACCTTATAAAAAAAGGTGTTGACTATATTCCCAACTTTTAATTAAAAATATGGCTTCCATAACAAACTACTACTTTGGCTACGGGTCAAACCTCTCAAAGGAGCAGATGGCAATTCGCTGCCCGGAATCTAAGTATTACGCCTCAGGAACCCTGTCAGGCTACTCATGGCTTATCAATGCAAGAGGATATGCAAGCATTACACCTTCTGAAAGCGAATTTGTCCTGGGTGAAGTATTTACTTTGAGTCAGCAAGATATCGACTATTTGGATATCTATGAAAGCGTTGAAGAAGGTATGTATTTAAAGTCTAATTTGAGTATTGAAACCTCAAAAGGCACTATCGATTGCCTGGTATATATTGCCTCTGATAGCACTCCAGGGATTCCTAAAGAGGAGTATATTGAAAGAATCAACCTAGGGATAAAGAGTGCAAATTTGCCAGATGACTACGTTCAAAAAACAATTAGGTCCTTTATTCCAGAGAGCTAAAAAATCGCTTTTAATTCTTTGTTTACATAGCAGTCGACAACGAGATGGTAACGATCTAAACTGCTGTTATTACTGACCGAGTGCGGTTTAGTGACATCCAAATAATAGAAATGTCCTGTTTTTAGGTTAAGTTTTTCTCCATCGTCATCTTCATCGTTTTCATACATTGTAAAAACTACATCTTGATTCGTACGAATTGGAATATGGATTCTTACTATCTTTTTATTTTCGATGTCTGGATCAATGTTGTCATTGTGTTTCCGAAGCGACTTACCTGCTGCAAGCTTCATGAGACGTATTCTCTCAAAGTTGCATGGTAATCTAGCTATTATTTCGTGTATAGGACTCATAACGGGTTTATTTAGTAATGATGTCCACTGCAGTTTATTGTCAATTTTTTTGTCATTCCTTGCGAAGCCTGGTTTGTATATATCCGAAGGATTAGCTCCATAGCCATGGAAAGATATCGCCGTCCATATATTGTTGTTCTTATAGGGCGCAATCTGAGTTAAAAGTTGGAATTCTGCACGATCCAGATAGTCTGAGACAGCAGATAAATCCTCCATATAAGGCTCTATTGATAGCTCATAATTATTCATCATAAAATTACTTTTAATTATCAATACGCCCTATAAGTATCTGATTTTAAATTAGAAAAATTCATCTATATGATATACAATAATGAAGAGAGAAAATTATCGCTTCTTATAGGTCGGTCACCAGCCCTATTAAAAAAAAGGCCACCAATGATTATTATTTATTAATTTTAAAGTTTCTTATGGGGAAAAGGGAATTTAAATACACACTTAATAAAAGTCACTTAAAGGCTATTTTTGCTCTGTGCCTATTCATTTTTAGTGCTCATTCTTTAGCTGCTCAAAACAGATGGTGGGTGGCTATTGACGACGGAACCGACAAATATTGGGACGATAATGCAAACTGGTCTACAACTCAATATGGTAATGGAGGCGCCTCTGCACCTACTGCCAATAATCTTATTGCTATTTTCACAAGCGCCAGCACTGTTGATGCTAAGCTGCGAAATAATATCAACAAAATTAACAAACTCAAACTACTAAACGGGTACTCGGGAAATATCAACTTAAATGGATATCACTTAGCATCTTCACAAGGCCCGATGATTAATGATGGTAATGTCTTGGTTACCGCTGGTTCATTTTTTCAAACTTGGGGGTGGCTCTATATCAATTCTGGAGGTGCAGTTACAGCAAGTGGTGACGGAAGTAGAATAAAATTAGGTCATAACTTGTCTATTAATGGTGGTACTTTGACCGCACCCAGTGGTGGTAGCAATCGATTTATTCTTAGAGGAGGCTTTAATCTATATGGAGGAGGAGTTTTTAACCATAATAATGGAACAGTTACCATGTCTACAAGATGGAGGGGGACTCCTGGTGCCGCAATAAGAATTGATGCTGGCCCAGGAACAGGTCGAAATTTTTATAATTTATATAAATCTGGAAATAAACATGCCACATTGTCAACGAATGATATAGAAGTTGAGAATGATATAACAATCATTGGAGTTGGAAGCATCAGAGCTCAAAGTAACAATATTTCTGTTGGTGGAGATTGGACTCTAAATTCTTGGAAAAACTTTGATGCTGGGACAGGAAAAGTTATCTTTAATGGATCATCTGCACAAACTATATCTTGGCTAACAAATAACACCCGAAAATTTAAACATCTCCAGATTTCCAATTCTGACGTTTCTCTTGCAAAAAATACTGGCATTTCAGGGACGCTTACGATTGACTCAGGTGCGACACTTGACATCAATGGTAAAAATTTAACTGCTGCAACCCTTGTTAATAATGGCAATCTGCAGCTGTCTGGCAGCGAAACTGTTTCAATTGCGACCAAAGATACTGACTCAGGAACCATCACCTATGACGGCACAGCAACTGGACTTGCCTATGGAAATACATACTTTAATCTTGCACTAAACACTACTGGAACAATGACACTTGATGCCGATCTTGATGTGAATGGATCACTCATGATTACTGATGGAACCCTAAATACTGGCAACAATGATATCAATGTCACTGGTAATTGGACAAATAGTGACAGTTTCATCTCTGGCACAGGAAAAGTAACGTTTGACGGTACGTCTAATATCGTTACTGGCGGTACTGGGGACTCCAATGACTTTTATGATGTTACACTTGGCGGAACCTCTGCAGCTCAGTCCACTAACGCTATAGCGATTGATAATAATTTTGAAATTACCTCATCAGGCACTTGGTATACCAATTGCTTAGCGATGACTGTGAGTGGCAATACAACAACCGGGAGTGGATCTATAGCAACCACCCTTTCACCTACTGTCGCATTTAGTCCAGCAAACTCAGCGACCGGGGTTTTGGTAGGTTCAAATCTAACACTCACTTTTAATACAGCTATAAGAAACACTAATGACTCCGCACTCACAGATTCTAATGTTGACAGCTTAATTACCCTTAAAACAACTAACTCGAGTGGCTCAGATATCGCCTTTGATGCGACCATTGACTCAGATAAAAAGATTATTACTATTAATCCAGATAGTGATTTTTCAAGCCTACAGGCGGTC
>ERZ767114.190-NODE-190-length-41965-cov-2.382090_pt1 | contig 41965 bp, 32 predicted proteins | sample MGYA00374952_ERZ767114 | MGnify/ENA primary metagenome ERZ767114 (study PRJEB28939, sample SAMN06267156) | marine metagenome | isolation source: Columbia River Estuary | place: USA:Columbia River Estuary, USA | collected 2012-05-05 ... | reverse complement strand
AAAAATAGCAATGCCATGACCATAGACTGCGGCAAAGGCAGGCAAGGGCCGGCGTTAATTATCACCCATTTTTAAGGCTTCGAAAAAGGCGTTCTGCGGAATTTCAACCTTGCCGAATTGACGCATCTTCTTTTTGCCCTCTTTTTGCTTATCGAGAAGCTTTTTCTTACGGCTGATATCACCGCCATAACATTTTGCCGTTACGTCTTTGCGCAGTGCCGCAATTGTTTCACGCGCGATGACCTTACCGCCAATCGCGGCTTGCAGCGCCACTTTGAACATTTGACGCGGCACAAGGTCTTTTAGCCTTATACAAATTGCGCGCCCTTTGCCTTCTGCCTGATCACGATGCACAATCATCGACAAGGCATCAACCAGATCGCCATTCACGAGGATTGACACTTTAACAAGATCACCTTCGCGATAGCTATCAAGTGCATAGTCAAAGCTGGCATATCCGCGGGTAATAGATTTCAATCGGTCATAAAAATCGAAAACAACTTCATTCAACGGCAGGCGGTAAACAGCCATTGCCCGATTGCCAGCATAGGTAAGGTCGATCTGTTCGCCGCGCCGCTCGGTACAAAGGGTAAGAACTGGCCCTAAAAATTCATCAGGCGTCATGATGGTGGCTTTGATCCAAGGCTCTTCGATCGAGGCAAGGCGACTAACCTCGGGCATATCGGCCGGATTATGCAAATACAGATGTTTTCCATCGGTAAGGGTCATTTGATAGACAACCGATGGCGCTGTTGAAATCAGCTCAAGATTGAATTCGCGGCTCAATCGCTCGCGGATCACTTCCATATGGAGAAGACCTAAAAATCCACAGCGAAAGCCAAAGCCAAGCGCAGCTGACGTTTCAGCCTCGAATGAAAAAGACGCATCATTGAGCGACAGTTTTTCAAGCGCCTCACGAAGGCCGCTAAAATCATTTGTATCCACCGGAAACAAGCCGCAGAATACAACCGGAACTGACGGCGCAAATCCGGGCAAGGCTGTGTCGGTCGGGCGACGTTCTTCGGTGATTGTATCACCCACTTTTGCATCGGCAACGCGTTTCACGCCAGCATTGATAAAGCCAATTTCCCCCGGACCAAGCTGGTCAAGCGCAATCGGTTTTGGCGCAAAAACACCAACACGTTCAATAACATGGGTTGCGCCTGTTGCCATCATACGGATTTTCATGCCCTTTTTCAGCACGCCATGACGTACACGCACCAAGGTCATGACACCAAGATAGGCGTCATACCAGCTATCCACCAAAAGCGCTTGCAAGGGGGAATCCTTGTCGCCAACAGGTGGTGGCAATTTCGTGACCAGCGCTTCAAGAATATCTTCAATACCTGCACCGGTTTTCGCCGATGCCGCAATGGCATCATCAGCAGGCAAACCAATCACTTCTTCAATTTGGGCTTTTACGCGTTCAGGCTCGGCCGCAGGAAGATCAATCTTATTGAGAACCGGTACAATTTCATGGTCAGCATTGATTGCCTGATAGACATTGGCCAGCGTTTGCGCCTCGACGCCCTGACTGGCATCAACGATGAGCAATGAGCCTTCACAAGCTGCCAATGATCGCGATACCTCATAGCCGAAATCCACATGGCCTGGTGTATCCATCAAATTCAATACATAGGATTGTCCGTCTTTTGCCTTGTAATCCAGCCGGACGGTTTGCGCCTTGATGGTAATCCCGCGTTCGCGCTCAATATCCATACTATCCAGCACTTGCTCTTTCATTTCGCGGTCACTTAGCCCACCGCAGACCTGAATTAGCCGATCGGCAATCGTTGATTTGCCATGATCAATGTGGGCAATGATGGAAAAATTGCGGATTTTGTTGATGTCGATCATGATTTACTTTGCAATCTAAAACGGGCTGAAATGGCATTATTTAGACCATGCTATACAACAATTTCTGGTGAAATACCGTATTTAATGATGGATCAGGTTAAAGATTCGCGATCTTTTTCCTCTTTCAACCTTCCGCTTGTACGTATATTGTTCCGTCTGGTCTTTGTGATAGCAAAGATATTTCAAATTCTTCAGATAAAGAGAAGCTGATGCCAAGCCTGCGTCATGAAAAATACCGCCCATTTATCGGCCCCGATTTAGGTGACCGTACATGGCCAAGCCAACAAATTGAAACAGCGCCAGTCTGGTGCTCAGTCGATTTGCGCGATGGCAATCAGGCCTTGATTGAGCCAATGGACAGCGCCCGCAAAATGGCCATGTTTAAAATGCTTGTCGCAATGGGATTCAAAGAAATTGAAGTTGGGTTTCCAGCTGCCTCAGATACTGATTTTAACTTTCTGCGGGAATTGATTGAAGGCGGTCATGTCCCGCCTGATGTGACGATACAGGTTTTGACACAAGCGCGCGAACATTTGATTGATCGCACAATCGAGTCACTCCGTGGCGCGCCAAATGCTATTTTGCATCTCTATAATTCGACAAGCACATTGCAGCGCCGGGTCGTGTTTAAATCGGATCGCGATGGGGTAAAGCAAATTGCCATTGATGGCGCAAAAATGGTTGCCGATCGTCTTACCAGTTTTGGCGCTGGAAATCTGCGCCTTCAATATAGCCCGGAAAGCTTTACTGGAACCGAGCTTGATTATGCGCTTGATGTTTGTGAATCGGTGATGGAGATCTGGCAATCAAGCCCGGAAAACCCAACCATCATCAATCTGCCAGCAACGGTCGAGATGTCGACGCCAAACATCTATGCGGATCAAATTGAATGGATGGGACGCCATTTTTCCAAACGGGATTCGGTGATTTTGTCACTTCACCCGCATAATGACCGTGGCTGTGCTGTCGCCGCAACCGAACTTGGCCTGATGGCAGGCGCCGACCGTGTCGAAGGCACTTTGTTTGGCAATGGCGAACGCACCGGCAATGTTGATCTGATCACCCTTGGGCTTAACATGTTTACACAAGGCGTTGACCCGCATCTGGATTTTTCCAACATCAACGGGCTGATTGAAACCGCCGAATTTTGTAACCAGCTTCTAGTTCATGAACGCCATCCCTATGCAGGCAAGCTTGTTCATACTGCCTTTTCGGGAAGCCATCAGGACGCTATTCGCAAAGGCATGGATGCACTTGCCGAATCCAATGACGATGTATGGGAAGTGCCTTATCTGCCGATTGATCCAGCTGATATTGGGCGTACATTCGAAGCCATCATTCGGGTGAATTCACAATCGGGCAAGGCTGGCTCAGCCTATCTTCTTGAAGCCGATCACCACATTCGCCTGCCGCGCGGTGCCGAGGTTGAATTTTCTGGCATTGTGCAGAACGAGGCCGACACCACTGGCAAGGAAATCACCAGCCAGCGCATCTGGGAACTGGCCGAAGATCATTACATCAAACCGCAAGGCCCGTTCAAGCTTGTCAGCTTTGAATCAGGGCGAGCCAGCCGCGCAAGCGACGCCGAACGGATTACCGCGACTGTGCTTCATAACGGCAAGGAAGTGACCATTACCGCCACAGGCAATGGCCCGATTTCGGCTTTTGTTGATGCGATGCGGGACGAATTCAACCTTGCGTTCCGGCTTGCCGATTTCGGGCAGAACACCCGCTCGGCAACATCAAAAGCCGAAGCTGCTGCTTATGTTGAACTTGTGGTTGGAGATGATCAATCGGTCTATGGTGTTGGCATTGATACATCAATTACATTGGCGCCGATCCGCGCCGTTGTCAGCGCCATCAACAAGCTGACAAGCGCCTAACTCCCAAGGCTAGACATTGTTTAATGAGACTATCAGCGTTTAGTGAGGCTAACGGCCTTGCCATTTCGGTTTGCGCTTCTCAAGAAAGGCTCGAACACCTTCGGCAAAATCGGCGCTCACATAGCTTTTCTCGATCAAATCATTATCATCCGGCAATGGGGCGGCTTGGCGTAAACGCCGCAGCCCTTCAAGACTGGCCTGAACGGTCAGCGGCGCCATTTGTTTCATCCGTTCGGCAAGCTGGTTGGCGCGCGCCATTAAACCATCCCGATCGGGTAAAACCTCATGCACAAATCCGCTTGTCAAAAGCGCCTCAGCATCCAGCAGTTCAGCGGTTAAAATCATATGGGCAACGCGTGACTCGCCAAATAATGCCGTTAAACGCCGAAGATTCGATACGGCCAGGCAATTGCCCAATGTACGGGCAATCGGCATGCCAGCAACGGCCGTCGAACTGGCAATGCGAACATGCGCTGCTGCTGCAATCACCAGCCCCCCACCCGTAACGGCCCCATGAAGCGCGGCGATAACCGGAACATGGCAGGATTCGATCTGGCTAATCACAGCTTCAACCCTCGCTTCATAGCGCAACCCGTCTTCGGTCGAGTCAAAAGCGGTGAATTGGCCAATATCCGTACCAGCGGCAAAGGCTTTATCACCTGCCCCTGCAATGACGATGGCTTTGATATGATCAGCATCATCGGCAGTGCCTGCAAGGGCGCATAGCTTGGCTAACTCTTCATACATGCCAAAAGTAAGCGCATTGCGCGCCTGCGGCCGGTTCAAGGTCACATGCGCAATGCCATCTACAATGCTGACAAGCAATTCTCCATCGGTGGCAGTCATGTCAAATTCCTTCTAGCGATAGAACAGCTCGACCAAGAACATTGGGATGGCCGTAACATTGTTTCTCTCCCATTTCATCCCGTTAATGTTTAGCACCAGCTTTGGGGATGGCAAAGCTGGTGTGAGCCTTTTAATCGCCTTTCAGCATATTCATGGCAGCGTCAACACCGCCTTTTTGATGTGGAATATTGGCAAGTGACAATCCCATCTCGACACCACTTAATGTGCCAAGAAGCATAAGGTCATTAAAGTCGCCCAAATGCCCAATCCGGAAAACCTTTCCAGCAAGCTTGGCCAAGCCATTGCCAAGTGACATGTTGAAATTCTGCAACACGCCAGCACGGAATGCATCGGCATTATGTCCATCTGGCAATAAAACCGCGGTCAAGGCGCTCGAATAATCCTTTGGCTCCTGACACAGAACCTCAAGACCCCATGCCTGCACGGCCTTCCGCGTTGCGGCGGCGTGCCGGTCATGCCGTTTAAACACGTTATCCAGCCCTTCTTCATGAAGCATATCAATCGCTTCGGCCAAGCCGTAAAGAAGGTTGGTTGCTGGGGTGAACGGAAAGGCGCCATCCTTATTTGCCGCAATCTGTTCTTCCCAATCCCAATAGCTGCGACGCATACCGCCTTTGCTGGCAATGGCTAGCGCTTTTTCCGACACTGCATTAAATGAAAGTCCAGGTGGCAACATCAGGCCTTTTTGCGAACCAGCAACGGTTACATCAACGCCCCACTCATCATGCCGAAAATCAATAGAGCCAAGTGACGAGATTGTGTCAGCAAGCAAAAGCGCATCATGACCCGCTTTATTCATCGCCAAGCGCACTTCATTGACGCGCGATGCAGATCCAGTCGAAGTTTCGTTATGGACGATACAAACCGCCTTGATCTTATTTTCCGTATCAGCGCGAAGCCGGTCTTCAACCTGTTGCGGGTCAACACCGCGGCGCCAATCGGTTGCCAGGAATTCGGTTTCAAGACCCAAGCGAGACGCCATTTTATGCCAAAGCGAGGCAAAATGACCCGTTTCAACCATCAACACCAGATCGCCCTCATGCAAGGTATTGACCAAGGCCGATTCCCATGCGCCCGTGCCTGATGCAGGGTAGATCACCACATGGCTATCAGTCTTGAAAATCGTTTTCATACCAGCCAGACATTTTGTCCCAATTTCAGCAAATTGCGGACCGCGATGGTCAATGGTTGGATAGTCCATAGCACGAAGCACCCTATCAGGCACATTTGTAGGGCCGGGAATTTGAAGGAAATGACGGCCAGCGGCATAGGGTGTAGGCATTGAATTGGTCTCCGATCAGATGCGCGGTGTCTATTTTTAATTAATAATATGTATATGACCATCAATAAAGTTGAATGTTATTTTCGGTTTGTATAACAATACAACAAAATTGTATACTATATGATAAGGCAACTCATGGCTGACGGTAGTGGCTTCACCGGGTTCGAACCTTTAAGGCGATCTATTTCTGGTGAACTGTTTGATGATGGTTTCACGCGCGGTCGCTATGCAACCGATGCGTCGATTTATCAAATGATGCCACATGGTGTTGTTGTTCCAAAAACAATTGCCGATATCGAAGCAACTATTGCCTTTTGCCATGAGCAGGGTATGGCGCTTTTGCCGCGTGGCGGCGGCACTTCGCAATGTGGCCAGACAGTTAATCACGCGCTGGTTCTCGATAACACAAAATACCTCAACTCGATTCTGGAACTGGATGTCGAAAACCGGCGCTGCATTGTCGAGCCGGGAATCGTTCTTGACGAATTAAACCGTCAGTTAAAGCCGCATGGGCTTTGGTTTCCAGTAGATGTCTCAACTTCTAGTCGGGCAACCATTGGCGGCATGACCGCCAACAACAGCTGCGGCGGCCGATCCATCCGCTATGGCATCATGCGGGATAATGTTTTGGCGATTGACGCCATTCTTGCCAATGGCAGCCATGCGTCATTTGGCGCCTATAATCCAGCCGCAACAAAGCCAGTCGGACGGTTTGGCGAAATACTGCCTGACCTTTTGGCGCTTGGTGAGACGCATAGCGATGAAATTCTATCCAGCTTTCCAAAGGTGCTTCGCCGTGTTGGCGGCTATAATATCGACTCACTTGTTCCCGACGCGATGGCACTTCGCCCCGATGGCAAAGCCGGCGACGGTATCAATCTTGCACATCTTCTGGTTGGGTCAGAAGGCACACTTGCCTATTCAACCGCGATCACGTTGAAATTATCACCCCTTCCCGCCCGCAAGGTTATGGGGCTGTGCCATTTTCCAACTTTCTACAAAGCCATGGATGCAGCCCAACATCTTGTGACGCTTGATCCGGTTGCGGTGGAATTGATTGACAGCACCATGCTTGATCTGGCGCGGTCGATTTCCATTTTCCGGCCGACTGTCGAGACCTATATTAAAGGTGAGCCAGCCGCCATTTTGGTTGTTGAGTTTGCCGAGGAAGACCCAGCTGAAAACACTCGTCGCCTTGCCGCGCTGGAAACAATGATGGCTGATCTTGGCTTTGGCTGGGACAAACCCTCTGCCTTTACCGGCGGCACTATTATTCTGACCGAAGATGACGATCAGGCTCGTATCAGCGAAATGCGTAAATCCGGCCTGAATATCATGATGTCGATGAAAACCGCGGCCAAGCCTGTATCTTTTGTCGAAGATTGCGCTGTCGCGCTTCCTGATCTTGCCGAATATACTGACAAGCTGACACGTATCTTCACCAAATATAACACAACCGGCACATGGTATGCGCATGCATCGGTTGGCTGTCTTCATGTTCGCCCTGTATTGGATATGAAAAATGCCGATGATGTTGCCGCCATGCGGGGCATTGCCGAAGATGCCTTCAAACTGGTCAAGGAATATGGCGGCTCGCATTCAGGCGAGCATGGTGATGGCATTGCCCGTTCCGAATTTAACGAAGTGATGTTTGGCACCAAAATGGCCAACCTATTCCGGCAGGTAAAACAGATGTTTGACCCGCAGGATATTTTCAATCCGGGCAAAATCACCAATGCACCAAAGATGGATGATCGCTCGCTTTTCCGGTTTTCACCTGGATATAAAATTGATGATTTTCCAACCCGATTGAATTGGGATGCATGGCCTGGCAAGGCTGGCGGCCTGCAAGGCGCGGTTGAAATGTGCAATAACAACGGAGCGTGCCGCAAATTAGATGGCGGGGTTATGTGCCCGTCTTTCCGCGCAACACGCGATGAGCGCGATTCAACAAGAGGACGTGCAAATAGTCTTCGCCTTGCCCTATCTGGCCAGCTTGGCCCAGCGGCATTAGCCAGTGACGATATGGCAGACACGATGAAGCTTTGTGTATCTTGCAAAGCCTGTAAACGCGAATGCCCAACGGGTGTCGATATGGCGCGGATGAAGGTTGAAGTGACCGCGCTTCACACCGAGGCTAAAGGCCTGTCGCTTCATGACTGGCTTGTCGCTCATCTTCCCGATTACGCCCCTTATGCAGCAGCGATTGCGCCTTTGATAAGGTTGCGTGACATTGTCCCAGGGCTAGCTTGGCTTAGTGAAAAACTAACTGGCTTTAGCGCCCGCCGCCCATTACCACGCTGGCAAAGGCGCTGGTTCCGCAATCATGAATTGCCAAACAGCCCTGCCCATAAATCATCATCTACGACAGTCAAACCGGCAGTATTGCTTTTCATTGATAGCTTTAACCGCTATTTCGAGCCGGAAAATATCCGCGCGGCGGTTCGGGTTTTACAAGCGGCTGGATATGATGTCTTTACCCCCATGCCAGATGGATCAAAACAGCCGCTTTGTTGTGGCCGTACCTTTTTATCCACCGGCATGATTGACCGCGCCCACCATGAAGCCAGCCGGCTGGTTACCGCAATAGCCCCCTTTGCCAAGCTTGATATCCCTATTGTCGGATTGGAACCATCATGCACCTTGGCGCTTCGTGATGAAATTCCGGCCTTGTTGAACAGCAAAGATGCCTTTGCCGTTGCCGATGCAACATTAACTTTTGAAGAATTGTTGGCACGTGATAAACCAAAACTGCCCTTGAAAAGCGGAAATGCCAGAGCCCTTCTTCATGGCCATTGTCATCAAAAAGCATTTGACGCTGTGCGCCCGATCGAAGAGGTGCTGTCATGGATTGACGGCATGGCCGTCGAAAAAATTGAAACAAGCTGTTGCGGCATGGCCGGAGCTTTTGGCTATGGCGCCGACACATTTGACGTGTCAATGAAAATGGCAAATGCCGCGCTTCTTCCAAAAATTCGTGACTCCGCATCTGATACGGTCATTATTGCCGATGGCACATCATGCCGCTGTCAAATCAAAGATGGCACCGCACGCGAAGCAAAACATGTCGCGATTATCCTAGACGAATGGATCAAAGCGACTGATAATGATAAATAGAAATAACCAGGCTCCGGGACTCAGAATAGATGGACAGATTACCATCAGCAAAAATCAGAGACTCGCTTGAACAGCGTATTGTCGAAGGCGAACTAAGCAATGGCAAACGCCTTGATGAAACTGAATTATCCGGCTTTTACGGCGTATCACGAACCCCTGTTCGTGAAGCGCTGCAACGGCTAGCAGAATCTGGCCTTGCCGAACATCTGCCGCGCCGTGGCACCTTTGTTCGCTCGCCAAGCCTTAGCCAGCTTGTTGAAATGTTTGAAGTGATGGCTGAGTTGGAATGTATGGCCATCCGGCTTGCCGCACGCCGTGCCACCTCCAATGATATTGACGCGCTGGAAAAAGACAATGAAACCTGCCGCGCGGCGGTTGCTGCCAATGACACCAAGAAATATTACGAGATCAATGCGCGCCTTCATGGCCGCATTTATCAAATGTCTGGAAATAGCTTTCTGGCCAATGAAGCGCGCCGCCTTCATGATCGTCTTCGCCCATTCCGCCGCCTGCAATTACGGGTACGCGGCCGGATGGAGGAATCAATGGCGGAACATGATATCATTCTGGCGGCACTTCGTGATGGTGATGCCGACCGCGCTATGGAAACCATGAAAAAACACATCACCATTGTTGGTGTCCGGTTTAATGACCTTGTTTCAAGCTTTAACCGAATCATGGGTGATAGGTAATCATCTACTCAAGATTAACCGCGCCATAATCCTGCATATCCCCGTATTTCCCTGCAAAACAAAGTCCCAAAATTGATCTGAACGCAGCCATTTTTGTTGGAAGCCACCAAGGCTTGTGCCATGATTAAGCAAAGATCATTCAGCGTGAAATGATTGCCGCAAAGCTGATGACCAAAAGGGAACCAAGCATTTGTCAGATACGAATAAGTTAAATGGCGGGCAAGTAATTATTGATTATCTGATCAAGGAAAAAGTGCCTTATGTCTTTGGCCTATGCGGCCATGGCAATATCGGTCTGATTGATGCAATGCATGAACGCCAAGATGACATTGGCACAATCTCGGTTCACCATGAAAGCGTCGCTGGTTTTATGGCCGATGTCTATTATCGGGTATCGGGCCAGCCAATAGCGACCTTCACATCCTGTGGCCCGGGATCGGCCAATCTGCCTATCAGCCTTGGTAATGCCTTTTTTGACTCGGTTCCGTTTCTGGCAATTACCGGCAATGTGCCAACAAGCCAGTTTAATCGCGGCGCGTTTCAAGAAACCTATCGCCATTATCAGGCTGATTTCCCCTCAACGGTACAGGCCTATTGCAAACGCGTTTACCAGCCTACCCGTGGTGAACAGGTTCCGCTTATGATGCGTCAGGCATGGAAAACCATGACAACTGGACGCCCTGGTCCGGTTGTTCTTGATGTTCCTTTTGATATTTTCAAAGAAGCTGCAGCGAGTGAAACCCCTGATCCGGCGGCATGGTCAGCCAATATTTCATCGCGTTGTGGTGCTGATCCTGATGGTGTGGTCAAGGCCGTCGATATGCTGCTATCTGCCGAAAAACCAGTGATTGTTGTTGGGCAAGGTGTTCGCTACGGCGGCGCGGCAGATGAATTGCTGGCACTGGCGGAACGGCTGCAAATTCCAGTTGCATCATCGGCAAGCGGGCTTGGTGCCATACCAGTTCAGCATCCCTTATCACTTGGGTTGGTGCAGCGTGGTGGCACCTATCAATCAAACCATGCTTGTAGGCAGGCCGATGTTTTGCTGGCGCTTGGTGTCAGATTTGATGACCGAACCTCCAGCTCTTGGATTCCCGGCTATTCCTTTACCATCCCGCCAACAAAATTGATCCATGTTGATATTGATCCTGAAGAAATTGGTCGGAATTATCCGGTCGCACTTGGCCTGATGGCCGATGTGCGCACCTTTCTTCGGCAAGTACTGGCCGAGCTTGACCGCCGCGGCCATAGCGGCGAGCCAAAGGCCGCAAGCCGCAAATGGCTGGCAGCGATTGATGGCTATCGTGCTGAATGGAACGCCTTTACAGCGCCCGGCTATAGTGATGACAGCAGCCCTATCAACCCACAGCGGGCAGCAGTTGAAATTGACAAAGCGCTTCCCAAAGACGCCATTCTGGTTAGTGATATCGGCGTGCATCACAATTGGTTGCTACAATTCTGCAACCCGACCCGACCTGATTCATTGATCGGGTCAATGGGGTTTGGCCCGATGGGATTTGGTGTTGCTGGGGTTATGGGTGCCAAGCTGGCCGCGCCTGACCGGCCTTGTGTTTCGGTTTGCGGCGACGGAGCGTTCTTTATGCATGCCAATGTTCTGGGAACAGCGGTTGAATATAATATTCCAGTTGTCTGGGTGGTTTGGAATAACTACGCCTATGGCTCGATCCGCGGCTTGCAACGGGGCTATCTTGGTAACCGCGAACTGGCAACCGATTTTCATCATCCCGATACCGGCCTTCCCTATAACCCCGATTTTGCCGCAATGGCCAGATCAGCCGGTGTTGAAGGGGTTAGCATTGACCGTGCTGGCGATCTTGGCGACGCCATTCTGGCCGGAATCAAAAGCAATCGTCCCTATTTGATCGACGCCAATATCAGCGGCGATTTAAACCCGCCCGGCGCAGGTGTTTGGGAAATTCCAGGCCTTGGCGTGAATAAACCCGCAATTGGCGAACGCTATATTCCAAAATAGGAACAAACCAAAACCAAGCCCATATTGCCTGCGTGATGCCACATGATTTTGTGGTTCACCCTGTTCCGCCAAGATGATTTATGTGACCGTTTTCGCCTGTTCGCGAAGCACGGTTTTCTGAATCTTACCTGTCTGGGTTTTTGGCAAGACGGAAAACACAAAATGGCTTGGTAATTTATAGTTTGCCAAATGCTCACGGCAAAAAGCCCGCAAATCATCAATGTCTGGTTGTTCCACATTCGGCTTTAAGGTGATAAAAGCGCATGGCGTCTCACCCCATTTATCATCAGGGCGGGCAACCACCGCAGCTTCCATAATATCGGGATGCTGGTACAGCGCTTCCTCCACCTCAAGGCTGGAAATATTTTCACCGCCCGAAATGATAATGTCCTTTGATCGATCTTTGACCTCGGCATAGCCATCGGGATGCATCACCGCAAGATCTCCGCTATGAAACCAACCGCCAGACGATGCTTTTACGGTATCTTCGGGGTTTTTGAGGTAGCCCTTCATAACCGTATTACCACGAAGCATGATCTCGCCAATGGTTTTGCCATCAGCGGGAACTGGTGCCATTGTTTGCGGATCGACCACCCGATAATCGCCGGCCAGAACATGCGGCACACCTTGTCGCGCCATTTTCTGCGCCCGTGCGGCAAGTGGCAATTCTTCCCATTCCGCCTGCATTTCACAAATCAAAGACGGGCCATAGGATTCGGTCAATCCATAAAGATGGGTGATTTTGAAACCCATTGTTTCCATATCATCAATTACCTTGCTTGGTGGCGCTGCGCCGCCAGTGGCAATTTGAACTGGAATTGTTTTGGCAGTCTTTGGCTTGGCCTCATCGGGCGCGTGGATCAACATTGACAGCACAATTGGTGCGGCCGCCATATGGGTTACATTTTCCGCATCGATTAACCGAAACACTTCGGCAGGATCAATCGCCCGCAAACAAACATGCGTTCCACCAACCGCCGTTACAGCCCATGGATGCGTCCAGCCATTGCAATGAAATAACGGCAAAGTCCAAAGATAGATACGGCTGGTGTTAAGCCCCATCGCCAGAACATTGCCAAGCGCATTCAATGCTGCCCCGCGATGTGAATAGACAACACCTTTTGGATTGCCTGTTGTTCCCGACGTATAGCTCAGCGAAATTGGCATAGTTTCATCTTGCAAATCAAACAGGGGCGTTTCCGCCAAGCCGCCAGCAAGAAAACTTTCATAATCAACATCGCCAATCATTCGGCCAAGATCGACAGCCGGATCATCAATGCAAACCACCATGATTTGGCGATCACAGATTGTCATCGCCGCCTCGGCAACATCGGCATATTCGCGGTCAACAAAAAGCATCTGGCTTTCGCCATGATCAAGAATGGTTGCAATTGTCTTGGCATCTAGGCGTGTATTGATTGTGTTCAGAACCGCGCCTGTCATCGGCACGGCAAAATGCAATTCCAGCATTTCCGGCACATTCGGACATAAGACTGAAACCGTGGTTTGTGGCGCAATGCCAGAACCGATAATTGCCGCGGCAAGCTGTTTGCAACGCTTGCCAAATTCGGCATAGCTTATCCGCCGCGCACCATAGGCAATGGCCGTTTTTGTCGCAAAAACATAGGCAACACGGTCAATGAAATGCACCGGTGATAGCGGCTGCATATCAGCCCCTTGCATATCCAGCACGGCGAATGGTGATCCAGATGACATATCAGACATAGCTTAAATCCCCTCTTGATTCAGATTAATCATGACCAACACCCCAGCCCCAGAAATCATGATCTGTTTGTTGTAAAAACCGGCTGATAACCATCTGATGCACTTCGGTCGCACCATCAACAAGCAATGCCTGACGCCCATAGCGATAGATCCATTCCAAAACCGTATCAGTTGAATAGCCGCGCGCGCCACAAATTTGAATAGCGTCGCTTGTGACCCGATTCAATAATTGCGAAACATGGATTTTTGCAATTGAAATATCTTGGCGTGCTTTTGAGCCCTGTTCAATCCGCCATGCCGCGCGCATCACCATGACCCGGCCAATCTCGATATCCATCGCTGCCTGACCAAGCTTCATTTGAATCGACTCACGGTCAATCAGCTTGACGCCAAAACCAGTTCGGTGCGCCGCATAATCAGCCGCAATATCAACCGCACGTTTAGCCATCCCAAGCCAGCGCATGCAATGCGTTAACCGCGCAAGGCCAAGCCGGATTTGCGTCACTTTCAGGCCTTTGCCATCGCCCATCAGCACACGGTCGTCATCAAGTTCCATTCCATCAAACACCAATTCACAATGGCCGCCATGTTCTTCTGGCCCCATGATGCCGATCCGTCTTTCGATGCGCCAGCCCGGATCATCACGGTGAAACAAAAAGGCAGTTAACCCATCACGCGCGCCATCTCCTGTTTTGGCCATCAAAATAAAATGCGCCGCCTCGCCAGCGCCGGTAATATACCATTTGCGGCCATTGATGACCCATTTGCCATTCACCCGCTTTGCCGTTGTTTGGATCATGCTCGGGTCTGAACCGCCACCGGGCGCAGGTTCGGTCATGGCAAAGGATGACCGCACATCACCATTGATAATTGGTGTCAGCCAGCGATCTTTTTGCGCTTGGTTGGCAACTTTATTCAGAATATACATATTGCCGTCATCAGGTGCCGCACAATTGAAGGCAACCGGCCCAAAGATTGAATAATTCATGGCTTCATACAACACCGCCATACCGGTTGGCTCATAACCAAGCCCGCCCTGCTCACGCGGAATTTGCGGTGCCCATAATCCAGCCGCCTTAACCTTGGCACGAAGCGTTTGCAATACCGCCATATCAATATTGCCGTAGGAGTCGTAATTTTTTCGATCAGCTTCAAGCGGCACGATTTCATCGCGGACAAAGGCGCGCAACCGATCGTGATCGGCTTGTAATGCGGCATCAATTGAAAAATCCATATTTTGGCAATCCTATTCTTTTCAAAGCGGTAATTTATTTAAACTTTATATTTTGGGCTTTATCTCTTTTCGGAGCTGTTTTCGTTTACAGGCTGGCACTCATGCCGCCATCGATGGTCAGGGTTTCACCCGTCATATAACTATTGGCTGGGTCTAGCAGAAATAACAAAGCTGGCATCAACTCGGCAGGGCTGGCAAAACGGTGAAGCGCGGTACGTTTTTGTAGCTTTATGCCAGCATCGCTTGTAAGAAAATCGCGGTTTAGATCGGTCATCACATAACCAGGCGCCAGCGCATTCACCCGAATCTGGTCGCGCGCAAGCTCAATCGCTGCCGAACGTGTCATCTGCATGATTGCCGCCTTGCTGGCCGCATAAATGCCGGTATGCGGCAATGGTCGATGGCCTAGCACTGATGCGATATTCACAATAACGCCGCCACCAGCCGCTTTTAGCACCGGAACCGCAGCCTGCAATGTCCAAAGACTGCCAAGAAAATTCGTGTCAATGACGCGTCTTACATCATCTTCGGCACTGGCGTGCAATGCGGCGGTCACAGCGATGCCTGCATTATTCACAAGCCCATCAAACTGACGACTGGCAAGCCCATCTGCAACCGCATCAATCTTGGCCACATTGGCCAGAATCAGATCATGACCAGTACCGGACAAATCAGCAATCATCGCCGCCAATGCTGCCTCATCACGGCCAAGCGCAAGAATGGTTCCGCCAGCATCGGCAATGGCGTGACAAAACAGAGCGCCAAGGCCGCGAGCTGCGCCAGTGACCACAATCGTCTTTCCATGAAGTTTTCCGGTCATGCATTCTCTCCAAAACCAAAATTTCTCATGAATTGATCTGAAGTTAAGTTAAAGTGAAAGGCAATCATAGCAATCATAAAAGTTAGCGTCTTTTTCGTTTCGTCGCTTTAAACAGCCTAGTAAACTTACGCTAGCTGAGCCAAGATGGTCAAAACAATCTTGCTGTCTGCCCCTTTGTTGACCTTGCAGATCGCAATTTCACTCCATCATTGTTAAATCAGAGCTATGTGATGACTAATTTTACGACTGGCCCCGACAAAGCGCATGATGCGTCACTTTTATCATCACTGGAAGAATGGCTGCAAACCGCAGCCCCGCAAATTGGCGCGCCGATTAATCTGAACAAATTTTCCAGTGGCCAGTCAAACCCAACATACCGACTGCAAACCGATCTTGGCGAACAGGATGGCCGGTTCGTTCTTCGCACCCAGCCAGCTGGTTTATTGTTGAAATCAGCACATGCGGTTGATCGCGAATTTCGCGTCATGAAAGCATTGGATAAAACGGCGGTGCCGGTTCCGGGGATGATTGCCGCTTGCGATGATCCAGATGTCATTGGGATGAAGTTTTTTGTCATGCGCGAAATTGAGGGCGACACCCTGTTTGATCCTGCTTTGGCCAGCTATGCTGGTGCCGATCGGCACGCCCTGTTTCATGCCAAAATTGACGTTCTTGCCGCATTGGCAAAGCTTGACCCGATTGCGCTTGGGCTTGAGGGCTTTGGCAAACCATCAGGCTATATTGATCGCCAGCTTGGCACATGGACGCGCCAATATCACGCCAGTGAAACCGAGCCGATTGCCGCGATGGAATTTCTGCTTGCCCAACTGCCAAATTACATTGATGAAGATGTTCCCGGCTTTTGCGTTATCCATGGTGATTTCCGGCTGGATAATCTGCTGATCCGTGATCAGGTCAAAATTGCTGCCCTAATTGATTGGGAGTTAAGTACCCTTGGACCGGCCTTCATTGACCTTAGCTATTGGTGCGCAATGCTGCGCATGGATGCTGAATGGCCAATTGGCGGGCTTGGCGGTATTGATCGGGCCAGTCTTGGCATTCCAGATGAAGCCGCGCTGGTTGCCGCCTTTTGCGCCAAAACATGTCTTGAACGTCCGGCAAATTGGGATGCGCTAATCGCCTTTCAATGTTTCCGATTTGCCGCCATTTTACAAGGCGTTCTAAAACGTCACCTTGATGGCAATGCGTCGGCAGATAATGCCGCATCGGTTGGCGGTCAGGCCAAATTAGTGGCCGGTCTTGGTGAAGATATCCTATTAGATTATATTGCCAAAAATGGCTGATTACAAACCGCGCGACAAGAATTTCATCCAATCATGAAGCCTCGCCCCATCATGGTGATTGGCATCGCATAAACAATCAACAAGATTGAAATGATGCAGACCGCCGCAACCATGAAACTGAGGCCGATCACCACGTTGGCAAAGCGCCTCTGACATGATCCATGATTGGTCAATCCAGCCAGACGGTTCGGCACCGCCAACAGCAATATAATAGGCAGGCCCAACCGCAGGCATGTGGGTTAAACAATTCCATTTATGCGCCTCGTCCATGCTAAGACGTACATCCTCATTCACCGCCAGTTCCAGCACCAATTCGGTTTCATAAATGCCCGATAGCGCGGCAATCCCCGCAAGTCGGTTCGCTAATTTTGGGTGATGCGAGAAATGAAGCGCAATATGCGCACCAGCCGAATGACCAAACATAATGATTGGCTGATGATGGCCGCCTGCATCAAGCATTTTTATCACCTCTTCAATGCCGGTGCCAAGATGCGTCATCATCTGGGTCATGCTAACATCGGGGCAAAGTGGGTAATTCATATTAACCAGCCCAAATCCACTTTTTGCCAGATCGGCCATATGATGATTCATATCGGCCTTATCAAGCGCCCGCCAATAGCCGCCATGAAAATTAATGATGATTGGCCGGTCTTTATGCCCCGGATGAAAATCATAACGCATCAGATGATGCGGGCCATAGGCAAGATCAAAACGACCGGTTAATTCAGCTTTGCGAACTTCCGATTGATCAGCCCATGCCGCAAGACAAACCGCCGCCGCATCGCCAACAGCAACGCGCGGATTGAATTGTGATTCCATGCCGTGATCAAGCCAACCCTGCCAGCTCATGCTTTTGCCTTTGAATATTGGCGGCGTCCATCTTCGATCAGGGGCGGCTTATGCGCTGTCATCGCAACCGCACCGCCAGTCCATTTTTCCACCTCGACAAGACAAGAATGCGCGGCTGGTCCCTGCGCCAATTTTGACGTGCCAAGATCTGGCGTCAATACATTGGGATTTCCATGATGACAGCTAAGGCCGGACGCCCCTGACGGATCGGGATCAAACCATGCGCCAGTGCTGACAATCAGCACCCCCTGCATCACCTCATCACTGACAATCGCCCCGCAAAGACATGATCCACGATCATTATAAAGCCTCACAATATCGCCATTTTCAATGGCGCGTTCGGCGGCATCTTGGCGGTTAATCTTGACCGGCTCATGGCCAGCAATTTTCGCGTCACGGCTTATGTTGCCATGATCAAGCTGCGAGTGAAGCCGCGCGGTTGGCTGGTTTCCAAGAAGATGTAGCTGCGAGCCACGATCAGGGCTACCAAGCCATTCAGGCGGTTCAAACCAGCATGGATGCGGCGCACAATCATCATAGTCAAAGCCGGCAATGGCTTGTGAAAATATCTCAATCTTGCCGCTTGGCGTTGCCAATGGATTGGCCATCGGGTCGGCGCGGAAATCGGCAAACATGACATGCGCTGTTTCAGGGGGTGGTAATTTAAACCAGCCATCTTTGCGAAAGGCATCATAGCTTGGCAATTCATGACCTTGCTCGGCTGATGCCTGTTTGGTGACATCATAAAGCCAGCGTTGCCAATCTTCGGCGGATCGGCCTTCGGTATAGGTGTTTTCAGCACCCATTTTGGCGGCAATACCGCGGAAAATTTCAAAATCATCGCGCGCATCGCCAACGGGCGCAATCGCCGCCTGCATCGACACGAAATAATTATCCATTGGCGACATGGCGATATCGGTTCGTTCAAGCGAGGTGGTGCAAGGCAGAATAATATCGGCATGTTTGGCAAGCGCGTTCCAGCACCATTCATGCGCAATGATTGTGTCCGGCTTGCGCCAGCCAGCCAAAAGCCGCGTCAAATCTTGGTGATGGTGAAACGGATTACCACCAGCCCAATAGATCATCTTGATATCGGGATAGCGATAGCGCCCGCCATCATAATCAAATTCATCACCCGGATGAAGAAGCATATCGGCAATGCGGGCAACAGGGATAAAGGTTTCAACATCATTCTTGCCCTGCGGCACTGCGGCAACCGGCAAACGCTGGATATGACTGCCAACCGTATTAACCGCCGAATAGCCAAGCCCAAATCCACCCCCAGGCAAACCGATCTGGCCAAGCATGGCCGCAAGCGTAATCCCCGCCCAAAAAGGCTGTTCTCCATGCGCCTGCCGCGTCAAAGACCAGCTGAATGACAGCATCGTCCGCGATTTTGCCATGCGGCGGGCAAGCGTCTTAATTGCCTCGGCATCCATCGCGCAGATGGAACCGGCCCATGAAGCATCTTTGACAATACCGTCACTAGCACCGGTTAGATATTCAGCAAATTCGTCAAAACCAACACAATGGCGATCAAGAAAGGCGTGGTCATGCAAGCCTTCGTCAAGCAGCACATGGCAAAGCCCAATCATCAGGGCGGCATCACTATTCGGGCGGATTGACAGCCACGCGGCATCGACATCATCAATCATGTCTGAACGAAGTGGCGAGACTGAGATAAATTCAACGCCATTTTTATGCGCTTCTAAAATCGATTCCTTCTGAACATGACGGCCAAGGCCGCCTTGCCCAATCTGCCCGTTTTTCAGCGCCACCCCGCCAAAGGCAACAAATAGTTGGCAATGATCACGAACCGATGTCCAGCTTGTCTGATTATAAATATAATCACGAAAATGGCCGATCACATGCGGCACAATCACCTCGGCAGCGGCAAAGCTGTAGGTATTGACCGATTTGGTATAGCCACCAACCGAATTTAAAAACCGGTGCAACTGCCCGGGCGCATGGTGAAACCGGCCAGCACTTGCCCAGCCATATGATCCAGCATAAATCGCCTCATTCCCATGCGCGGCGATAACACGCTCAAGCTCGGCGGCGACGATTTGATTTGCCTGATCCCAGCTAACCCGCACAAATGGATCAATTCCGCGCCGTTCGGGACGGCTTCCCGGCCCTGATTCAAGCCAGCTTTTCCGTATCATCGGCCCCATAATGCGCGATTCATTGTCAATCACATCAACAATGCCTTTGCCAATTTCGCTTGGGTCAGAATCCTCGGCAAAATGGCTAAGGCCGGTCAAACGGCCATCCTTGACATGGGCGTGATATGTTCCCCAATGTGCGCTGGTAAGGCTCATCTTATCACATTCCTTGCTGACGTTACTCTGGGCTAGCATAATTACGGGCTGGCATTATCGGGGTACGCCAGCATGGCTTCACTAATCACTAGGCTAAAAACAATACGCCACTGCTGGTAAAAATCTATCAGAAATCAAACAAACGCAAAAATGACTTTACTGGCACTTGCATTCGCCTTGGCAAGATCTGTATTTTTTTGTTGCCATCGCTGGTAGGAAAACCACATTAATAGATAGCGCATTTATCTTCGTTTTTTCATTACGGCAACCGGATGGCCTTTATGTCAAACCCAGCTTCACCCAATCTTCCCATTTATGAGCTTTATGCCATTCGCTATGCCGCCCGCGATGCGGTACGAAGCGAACATTTTATTGGCGGTGACCCGCATGATGGCCCCATGCCAATGGATTATTTTGTTTGGCTGGCCAAGTCAGATGATCATATTGTGGTGATTGATACCGGCTTTACCGCCGAAATGGCGATCAAGCGCAAGCGTGATTTCATTCAATGTCCAATTCAGACTTTGGCTGATTTTGGCATCACCGCCGATGCGGTGGATGATGTTGTTCTAACGCACCTTCACTATGATCATTCGGGCAATTTTGACCGGTTTCCGAATGCACAATTCCATCTTCAAGAACAAGAGCTGCAATTTGCCACTGGCCGCTATATGCGATATCCACAATTGCAGCATGCATTTGAACTGGATGATATTTGCGGCATTGTTCGGCTTAATTACGCGCAAAAGGTCACCTTCTATGATGGTGATGATGATTTATCATCAGGGCTGCGGCTGCATCGTACAGGCGGCCATTCGGCAGGGTTGCAATTTGTTTCAGTTCACACCAAACGCGGCTGGGTTGTTCTGGCATCGGATGCCAGCCATTATTACGAACATATGCAGGATTATCGCCCCTTCACTATTGCCTTTCATGTTGGCGAGATGATGGAAAGTTTTGACCGGCTGAAAAAGGTCGCACCAAGCCCCGATCACATCATTCCAGGACATGATCCAAAGGTGATGGAGCGCTATCCTACTGTTGCTGGTAAAGAAGGTTTGATGGTTCGCCTTGATGAAATGCCAAAACCGTAACGATTAGGTGCGGCTATCCCAATAGTCGCTGCCATAATCATGCAGGATTTCGTCACCCGCTTTAATATCGGCAAGCGCGGTAAATTCGACAAAGCGATTATCACCATCGGCAATTTGCCATTCGGCATTTGGCGGCGCGCCATGATTATAAATCATCCCGTAACCCAAAACGCAAAGATAGTCGGTTTTCACATCGGGGCTTGTGAACAGATAATCATTCAGCCGGTTAATTTCCTGCAAGTCATCATCATCAATCACTAGATAGAAACAGCGTTCAATAACGCTGCCTTTTGGAAGATTGACACAAGCAAAAACACCAAGCCCATGAAGCTTTGAGTCACGAACCTCGATCAATGCGGCCTGACCATTGGCTAATTTAGAAGATGGTGTCATTAAATTGTCTCCATTTGGGCATTGTCTTCATTTGGGCGCGATTACGTTACCAATAATCATAAACAGGTTTGACCAAGATCGTCAGTGCCAAATCATCCGGCCATGATGGGCGGTGGGGGATTTTGATAATCCTGTTGCCTTGCGCCATTTGACCAGCAAAGATAGACTAAGCGCATGCGCAATTTGCCCATTGCGCATTTCAATGTCTTTGTTCATTTTTTACCAAGGCCTATCAACGTGACAGCGCAATCTTCACCAAATACCCCTTTGCTTTTTACCCCAACAAAGTTGCGCGGGCTTGAGATCCGCAACCGCATCATGGCATCGCCAATGTGCCAATATCACTCGGATGATGGTGGCCCAAATGATTGGCATATGATGCATCTTGGCAGGCTTGCCATTGGTGGCTGTGGTATCGTGTTTGGCGAAGAAACCGCAGTCGAACCCGATGGCCGCAAAACCCATTCATGTGCTGGTCTTTATAATCAAAGCCATATTGCTGCCTATCGCCGCTTGACTGACATGATCAAACAGCATGGCGCGGTGCCGGCAATCCAGCTTGGACATTCAGGTCGCAAGGGATCATGCCATGGCGCGATTGAGGATTGGCGCCCGCTTACCGCCGAAGATGCCAAAAACAGCTTGCCACCATGGCAAATTATGACACCATCTGCGGCCATAAGCCCGCCCCGCCCCATTCCACCAAAAGAAATGGATCAAGATGATATCAAGCGGGTTATCGAGGCCTTTCGTACTGCAACAAAGCGAAGCATTGATGCCGGTTATGACATTGTTGAAATCCATGGCGCACATGGCTATCTCATTCATCAATTCCTGTCCTCATCGGCCAATCAACGTGACGATACCTATGGTGGTTCATTGGAAAACCGTATGCGCTTTGCCGTCGAAGTTGGCGCGGCGGTTCGTGAAGAATGGCCACAAGACAAACCGGTTTTTTTCCGGCTTTCAGCCGTTGATGGCAAGGGCGGCAGTTGGCGATTGACAGATTCAATTGCCTTGGCAAAAGCGCTTCGTGTGGTTGATATTGATGTTGTCGATGTATCATCTGGCGGCGTGACCGGATCAAGTGACATGCCGATGGTGCCAAGGATACCAGCATATCAGGCCAGTTTTTCCAGTCATATCCGCTATGAAGCCAAGATCAAAACCGTTGCCGTTGGCGGGATCACAACCGCCAAGCAGGCCGAAGATATCTTGCAGGCAGGGGATGCGGATATTATCGCCATGGCACGAGAATTATTATGGAATGCCGATTGGCCAGCCCATGCGGCTGAGGCACTCGGCGTTGATGACCCATTTTCCTATTTGCCAACAGGATATGCACATCGCCTTCGTCTTCGCGAAGCGCAAAAGACAATGGATATCAATCAGGATCAAAATATAATTGCCAAAAGTCTTCGCTATTTTCTAGATGACAGCACGTCATCCTGATTATCTATCTGCGGAGAGGCAATCAGTTCGATGCTGCCAGCCTTTTCATCAAAAAGACCTTTGACGCCATCAGCAAAAAGCTAGTCAATTTTGGCTGGAGAAAAGCCAAGGTTGGCAAGGATCAAACCCGCAATTAGCCCCATGACCGTATGGCCAAAATCAAGCACTCTAACACATGATAATGGCAAGGTGCCCGCTTTCATGATGCGGCGCTATCAAGCATTGGCTGCAGTTGAATGCGGATCAGCGCATCAAGCATCAAAACCCCATCAGCCTGCACCAGCACCGGATTGATTTCCGCTTCGGCAATACGGCGAAGATTGGCGAGCTGTGACAGATTGGCAACCAGATCGGCAAGCGCCTCCAGATCCCCCTTTGCCGAGCCACGATAGCCACGAAGCGCGGCAAACCCTTTGACCTCGTCAATCATTTTGCGCGCAGTTGCAAGGTTAACTGGTGCTGGGCGAATGCTGACATCTTTGTAAATTTCGGCAAAAATGCCGCCTGCGCCAACGGTAATGATCGGCCCAACAAGATTATCATGCCGCAAACCGACAAGCGCCTCACCAAGCCCGAATGCCATCTCTTGAAGCAACAGACCTTCAATGTTGGCGGCAGGGAGATGACTTATCACGTCTTGGCGCATTTGCGCCACCGCCGCATCAAGCGCATCACCGGTTTCGATTGATAAAACTACTGCGCCGTAATCAGATTTATGCGGCAGATCTGGTGACACAAGCTTGGCGACAAGGGGATAGGCAAGCCCCGCTTTTGCAACAGATGCAGATGCCGGTTGCGGCTTGATTTCCGGCAATGGCAAAAATAGCTGGCGCGGCCCCTTCAAACCAAGGCTGGTAAAAATCTGGTTGCCGTCAACTTCATTCAGCACGCCGCCATCACCCCCAATCGCCGCCGCCTTTATCACTGCATCAAGCTGCTGCTGAACATTTTTCAAATCAATGGCATCATCGAGCTGATCATCAAATATGCTGGATTCTTGGGCAAGCAGTAGGGCAACACTGTCAGCGCAGCTTTCAACACTGCCAAAACAAGGAATGCCATTCGCTTCAAGCATCGCCATTGATTGTTTTGCAATTGGCAGCGGAAAGGCAATGACCGGCGCAGCGGCTGGATTTTCCTCGACCGCATCAATGATTGGCTTTACCGCCAGTTCCGGATTGAATTGTGCTGACGACCCAATCGCCACAACCACAATGCCTGTTTCCGGATCATTAATGAGCTGCGTTATCGTTTTTTTCATGATGTCATATTGCGCACCAGCAAGCGTTACATCGACAAGCTTACCACTGCCGCACGGAATCTGCTGATCCTTGAAAAATATCGTTGAGGCAGGGCTTAATCCGGCAAGGTCAACCCCGCGGATACTAAGCTGATCAACAAGCATAGCACCGCCGCCACCGGTTGTGGTGACAACGGTTGCGCGGCGCGGGCGGGATTTCAATTGCGGCTTTTTCAATAGCAATGCTGGCGCTTCAAACAACGCATCAAACTGACTGACCTCGGCAATATTATGATGCGCCAGAAAGGCACGAACAGCCTTGGCTTCGCCGGTCATTGCGCCGGTATGCGACACTGACAAAGCCTGACCATCGCTGGATTTCCCCAACATATAAGTTACCACCGGCTTGCCAAGGCGATTGGCCGCTGCGGCAAAAGTGGCAAAAATTTCCGGATTGCGCATGGTTTCAAGAAACAGCACAAAGCCATCAATATGATCATCTTCAACCAATTCAAGGCCAATCGAACCAACACAAGATTGCGCCTCATTACCAAGCGAGATCAGCGCCGCAAACCCAATATTGCGTTCTTGTCCACGTGAAATCAGCGTGCCAATCAAACTGCCACTATGCGATAAAACAGCAAGCCGCCCACGCGGTAACTCATCGGTTTTAAAGGCGGCATTTGTGGTGCAAACAAAACCGTTATTCGTATTCACCACACCCATCGAATTTGGCCCAATAAGGACCATATTGGCCGCCTTGGCCTTGGCAACAAGCCGCGCTTGGCGTGCCTTGCCCGCATCGCCAGCCTCGGCAAATCCATCAGCAAGAATGGAAACAACCCTTACCCCCGCCACAATGCAATCATCAAGAGCCGCCTCGACCAAATCCGTGCCGATAAGGATATAGGCGTGATCCACCTTATCTGGAATGGCCGTTACCGACCGATAGGCTTTTTGACCAAGCACCTCATCATGGCGCGGATTTACTATATAGATGTTACCGGCAAAGCCGTGTTGCTGACAAAATTGCAGCGGGCGCGCCGAAAGCTTTTTGGCATCCCCCGACACCCCGATCAATGCAACCGATTGCGGCGCAATAAGGGGCTGTGCAAAATCGGTCATGATCATGCGCCATCTTTTGCGGGTTTGGGTGGACGTTGTGAAAAGCGGCGTTCAAAAATACCTTCGGCGATCCGGTTTTTCAGAATTTCAGTTGACCCACCGGCAATCATCCAGCCGCGCGTGCGGCGCATGCAATATTGAACAATATTATCATCACTAAACCCAAGCGCACCCATGATTTGCAAGGCCTCATTTGCCGCATAGAAACCAGCATCATTACAAGCCAGTTTTGCCAGTGCCGAATCCTGCGCCGACGGCAGGTCATTATCGGCGCGTGTAACCGCCCGCATCAGCAAAAGCTGTGCTGCCTCAAGCCGCATTTGCATTTCAGCAAATTTCCATTGAAGCCCCTGAAACTCGCAAATATCACGCCCGAACTGGCGGCGCGTTTTGGCATGATCACGCGCCTCGTTAAAGGCTTTGCGCCCCACCGCCACCGCGCGCGCTGCATTACCAAGCCGTTCAATATTGAATCCCGAAATCTGTTTTTTAAATCCGCCTGAACCAAGCAGAATATTGGCTTTGGGAATGCGGCAATTATCGAAATAAAGCGGCGACCATGACTCACCATTCATATAGCGATAGCCCGGGCCAATCTCAAAACCGGCGGTGCCTTTTTCAATAAGCGCCGATCCAATGCCCTCGGTTCCGGGGCCAAAGCGAAGATAGATCAAAAACACTTCGGCATCACCACTATTCGTGCCGAAAACCTTGCTTCCATTGACCAGAAAATCATCACCATCGGGCGTTGCCGATGTTTTCAATTCAGTCACTGACGAGCCAGCATCAGGTTCGGACATGCCAACCGACATAACTCCTTTGCCAGCCAGAAGATCAGGTAGAATCCGCGCCAACTGATCGGCGTTTGCATATTCGGCAAAGGTGCGGATTGCGCCAAAATTTCCAGCCTGCACAACATCGGCACTTCGCGGACAGACCTCGGCAATGGCCTGAATTGCGAGCACCGCATCGGTTAGGCTTCCGCCAATACCGCCCTTGGACTCCGGAATGGTGATCCCAAGCAATCCCATTTCGGCGAACCGCGCCGCAACATCCCATAAATAGCCATCACTATTGGCCCGATCAACCGCACCATCAGCAAGTTCATTAACGGCAAATCGTTTCACCGAATCATAAAAAATTTGTTGATCCTGCGTCAGTTCGAAATCCATCTAGCGATCCTCTGCATAGTTAAAAATTGCTGCGCCATTCACCGCCGCTGTAACCGGCTTGCCCATATGATAGATTGTTGAAATCAGCCGATGCGTCTGTTTTTGCCGCTTCCAGCCATTAAACCAAACCCTGCCGCGTGGTGCCTCTAACCGTTCGCGCATGCTGCCAATATCACCGCCAGCGCGAAAACTGCTTCCAGCACCGGTTAAAACAACGGCGCCAAAGGCATCATCGGCACTGACCGCTTGCTGCGCATCAATCAGCGCATTGCTCATGGCGCCATTGATGGCATTGCACTTTTTGGCACATTTCAGGGTCACAATTGCCACCTGATCAAGATGGGTTATATGAATAAACGAGTCCGGATTTGTCATCAGCGGGCTACCTTGATGATTTATTGATTCTAGCACCATTACAGGCGTCATATCGAGGGTCAGTATCGTTAGGTTCAAAGCTATACTCAGAATTAGGTTAAGGTAAAAAAATGCCCTTGTCATTGATCAGATTTATTTAATAAGAACCATTTTGGCCTTGCCGCAACGCCATTCTATTGAAAGGATAAATTCAACCTCGCGGCCAGATTCCTGTGGTGCTGATATGATTCTTATTGAAAAAATTGCCGATTATATTGTTCAAGAGCAAACACGCCAATTCGCGCCAAGCACGATTCATCATGCCAAACGCGCAGTGATCGACTGGTTTGCCGCCATGTATCCAGGGTCGGTTCAAGACCCAAACCCGATGTTGCGCGCCGCCTTTATTGAGGCTGGCGACCCCCAACAATCAATTGTGTTCCCAACAGGTGATTATTCAACGATCAAAACTGCGGCCTTTTTGAATGGTGCTAGCGCCCATACATCTGAATTTGACGATATTTTCCGTGATGGTGGGCTTCATCCGGGCTGTGCAACCATTGCCGCAGCGCTTGCTGTTGCGCAAAAATATGATTTGTCGGGCGAAGCATTCCTGCGTTCGGTGATCGCCGGATATGAGGTTAGCAGCCGCATCAGCGCCGCGATGGGCCGTGACCATTATCGTTTTTGGCATACAACCGCCACCATCGCCACCTTTGGTGCGGCGGCGGCGGCCTGCCTGCTTTTGGGGTTAAACCGCAACCAAACAGCTCATGCGCTGGCAACCTCGGCAACACTTGCCGCTGGACTGCAACAGGCGTTCCGGTCGGATGGAATGAGCAAACCGCTCCACGCCGCGCATGCTGCCGAAACCGGCGTTATGGCCGCCATCGCCGCCAGCAAAGGTGTCACTGGTGCGCGTGATATTCTTGAAGGGCCTGCTGGTATGGGCGCAGCGATGAGTGGCAATGCTGATTGGCGCAAAGCCACTTCCGGCCTTGGCAAGATTTATAATATCGAGGCCATCACCTTTAAAAATCATGGCTGTTGCGGCCATACTTTTGCGGCCATTGACGGATTGCTGTTCATCATGCAGGACGCGCAAATCACCGCTAATGACATTGCCAATATTGCTATCGCCACCTACGGCCCAGCGGTTTCAATCACCGACAGGATTGATCCCAAAACGCCGCAAGAATGCAAATTTTCGATGCAATATGTCCTTGCTCATGCTGCGCATTACGGCAGCGTTCGTATCGAGGCTTTTGAAGCCGAACGTATGTCTGATCCAGCGATCCAAGCAATGCTTGGCCAAATTGATCTTAGCACTGATCCGGCGGTTGATGCCGAATTTCCGGCACGCCGCGCAGCTCATGTCACTATCACCACAAAAGATGGTCGCCAATTGACGCATTACCAGTCAACGCGAAAAGGCGACCCTGATCTACCCCTGACAGATGACGAGCTGGACGCGAAATTTATCGAGCTGGCGAACCCTGTTCTTGGCAATGAACTTACAAACAGCCTTTTACAAAAACTATGGCAGCTTGATGAAATCAGCCTTGCAACTGCGCTTGACTTTACGGTGCTGAAGGGGAACCACACGGCCGGCAAGAATTTGCCCAATTAATTTGCTTTGGAGAGCAACATGACAAAGACGCCACCCTATAACGATCTTCATCAACATATTGCCGCCTTGAAAAAGCAAAAACTGTTGATTGAAGTTGACCGCCAGATCGACAAAGACAGCGAAATGCATGCGCTTGTCCGCTGGCAGTTTATTGGCGGGATGAAAGAAGAGGACCGCAAGGCCTTTTTATTCACTAACATCGTTGATGGCAAAGGCCGCAAATTTGATATGCCGGTTCTGATTGGCGGGCTTGCTGCCAATCGCAGCATCTATAGCGTTGGCATGGGCAGCTCGGTTGAGGGCATTCAGGCCAAATGGGACAATGCCATTTCCAACCCGATTGATCCACAATTTGTCGACAATGCGCCTTGCCATGAAATCATTCAATATGGCGCCAGCCTCAGCCAGCCCGGACATGGGCTTGACGCGCTCCCGATTCCAGTTTCAACCCCCGGATTTGACAGCGCCCCAACATTAAGCGCAGGCAATGTCATCACCAAAGACCCTGAAACCGGCGTGCAGAATATGGGCACTTACCGCTGCGCCTTGAAAGCACCCGACCGGCTGGTGGTTCGCATGGCAACGCGTGTTGGTGGTGCTGGTGGTTATCAGCATTATCAAAAATGCCAGCAAATGGGCATCACCGAAATGCCGGTTGCGATTATTCTTGGTTGCCCGCCCTATGTTGCCTTTATGGGGCCGCAAAAATTGCCGCTTGGCGTTGATGAATTTACCGTTGCTGGTGGTCTTGCCGGCGCGCCCATCAATGTGACAAAAACCAAGAGCATTGATCTGGTGGTGCCCGCCGAAGCCGAGATTGTGATTGAAGGTTTTATCGACACAACGCGGGTTGAACCCGAAGGCCCCTTTGGCGAGTCACACGGTCATATTGCGCTTGAAGAATATAATATGCCAATGCGCATTACCGCGATTACCCGCCGTCAAAAAGCGATTGTTCCATCTTATATAAGTCAGGTAGCACCAAGCGAATCCAGCGTCATCAAACGCGTCGCCTATGAGCCGTTATTCCTGCGCCATCTTCGTGATGAGAACAATATCAAAGGCGTCAAGAAGGTGTCTCTTCACGAGCCATTGACCGGCTTGCTTCGCGTGACCGTTATCACTTGTGATGCCAATATGCCCCGAACAGAAATATGGCGCGCCCTTTACAGCGCGGCCTTTTTCAAGGGTGACTGCAGCAAAATCTGTATTGCTGTGAATGAAGATATTGATGTTGATAATGCCGATGCTCTTTTATGGGCAATGTCCTATCGCACCAACCCATCCGAAGATATGCAAACCCTGCCTCACCGCGGTCAGGGTCATGGCCCGAAACGCGAACATGATGGCGAAGAAGATTCAAGCGTTCTGATTGATGCCACCATGAAATCACCAATGCCGCCATTAGCCCTACCCGGCAAGGAATATATGGAACGCGCCAAGGATATTTGGGACGAGCTTGGCTTGCCGCAGCTGAATGTTCAAATGCCGTGGCATGGCTATTCGCTTGGTGCATGGCATCAGATCTGGGACGACGCTGGACGGCGTGCTGCCGCTGGTGACTATCTGGAAAATGGCCGCATCTCAAAAGAACAAGCCCAAGAAAACCTAAAGCCTGAATCAAGGCTGGATCCCGATACTGGTCTTCCCATGAAAAAATAGTTGGCTCATCACACAGCTCTGATTATGTTGCCGTTTTGATAGACACAATCAAGGGCTTTTTTGGTGTTACTGGCGGGCTGACGTTTATCAATGGCGATAAGATAAAGCCGAACCAGTCCGATTACTGAACCGTATATTCAGCCAGTTTTTCCATATCAAGATCCATCGCAAGCCCTGCACCATCCGGCACTTTCAGACTGCCCGAACTGATATCAAGGTGGGTTTGCGAAACCGTATCTTTCACCTTTAGCGGGCCAACACATTCAAGGCCGGTTAGAATATTGCTTGATGATGCGCCAACCATGATTTCGGCCATCGTGCTCATATCCAGACCAAAACCATGCCCCATGACAACTTTTAAACCAGCGGCCTCAGCCGTTGCCATCATCCGGACTGCAGGCATGATCCCACCTGCCTGCGCAATGCCAAATTTTACAAGATCGGCACAATCAGCCTCGATTACCTTTAACAGGCTGGCATGATCGCTTATTGATTCATCGGCCATAACACTAATCCCGCCAACACGCCGGATTTTGGCCAAGCCAGTAAGATCATCGCGCGGCACCGGCTGTTCAAAAAGCTGCATATCGCAATCTTTGATCGCATCACACAGCCGGATCGCATCTTGAACGCTATATTGTTCATTCGCATCCATGCGCAGATTCATCGCGTCACCAACTGCAGCGCGAACCGCTTGAACGCGCTGAATATCAGCATCAACATCACCTCCAACTTTGATTTTTAGCGATTGAAATCCAGCCTTAGCCCACCGCGCCGCATCAAGCGCGGCCTCATCGGCTGGCAGCTCACCAACCCAGCCATTAAAGGCAACATGGTCTGACACAGCACCACCAAGAAAGTCACAAAGCGAAATCCCCAACCGCCGACAAGTCAATTCAATGACCGCCATTTCAACGGCAGCTCGGGCACCAATTTGAATATCTTGTAAACTGCCCATAATGTCCGATAGGCGGTTGATATTTGTTGGTGACGTACCAAGAACCGCAGGGGTGATCTTTTCACGAACCGTTGCGGCAATATCTTCGGCTCGATCGGGAAATACCGCCCGCGTCGATGGATCAACGCTGCTAATGCCATACGATCCATCGGATGCGGTAATCTTGACGACAACACCTTTGGTAACATTTTTTGACTTTCCGCCACTCGAAAAAACCGCAACCAATGGCATTGCCACAACAAATGTTTCAACAGTTTCTATGCGAACAGACTGCATTTTATCTTCCTTTAAAAACCTACTGATCAACACCACGCCTGCTGTTATTTATGCTTTTGCAACATAGATTGGGCTGCTCCATGCCTGATGACCATCTTCTTGTGTTACCCGTACATAAAGCCGCTGTTCGGTTCCGGCAGCAAGCGAAAAAGATTGCTTACCTGACAGCGACGCGGAGTCCAATATTCCGGGAAGCCGTTCAATATGAAGCCGGATATCCATACCGCCGCAATCAACGGTGATGCCATTTTCATCAATATCGGCCACTGATGCTGATATGGATTCAAAATTCGTCTGAACATTGATCTGGCTTGCTAGCGCGGCATCATCCAGCCAGAAATCAACCGATGACGCGCCGCCGGTTGTTACTGTTTTCCACGCCGCTTCAGTTGCAGAAATCTGCTTGGGCTGGCGATTTGGATTCCAAAAATTGATCGCGTTGATACACTCAATTTTACCACCAGTAAGATTTGCCGAAACATCCCATTTTACCAAGCGGCCACGCCCGCGATAATGCTGGCCAGCGCAAGTAACGCGTAACCGGCTTAGTGTGGCTTGATCATGCCAAGGGCGAATGGATCGCACCAGATCCAGCCCATTGAAAATATCGACACGTTCAATCGGTGCTGTACCGATAATGTCAAAGGCAAGATCAAGATGGTCAAGGTCAGTGCTGACAATGTCGCCAATTTGCAGGGTTTGATCGCCCAAGCGTGCGGTCACATCCATATAGATCCGCGCCCCTGTTGTTGCATAATGCCGCCGGTTACGAAACGCGTCAAAAAACGTGTCACGATCTAATTGTGGTAAAAGATGGCAGGTTAGACCGCCATAAGAGCCAAATTGGCTATCCCCCGGATATTCGGCCCCGGGCCGCCCTTTGTGTCCGTCGCTTGACCCGACAATGCCAACCCGATAGCCGCACTCGAACGCATCGCGCAGAATCCATTCAAAGGTGCCCCATGATGAATGCACCTCAACCGATGGTTCCAATTTTGCATCATGCGCATATTTGATATCGGCATAACGTCCGCCAACATGCGCCACAACAATCGCATCTTCGCTTTGCAATTTTTCGATCAGATCGGGTGTCGACAAAACATCATTTTCGGGAAATGTGCGGTCGCTGATCAAGGCGCGGCTTGACCGGTAAATCGGGCGGCCTTCGTCTCGAAACCACACATTGTGATCACCGCCAAGGCCGGTGTTTCCCGACCATTCATAACCTGGCAATGTCAAAAAGCGGTTATCTTCATTATATTCGGCTGTCAGCTCGTTCAAATGCTGCCAAAACGCATCAGTGATCTGGAAATCATTTCCCTGATGACCAGCAATATCGAGAAAGGCCTTGTTGCGGGCAAAGTCAAAATATTCACGTGCCGTTCCAACGCCAATTGTCTCACCACTTTGCGCATGCATATCGCTCCAGAAATGCGCCGCATCGGTTTGGCGGATCACTAGCGGATTTGCCGTTGCGATCAACTGGTCATTTTCATCCAGAACGGTAAGATGCAACACACCCGAACTTTCCACCGAGAGCCCTTCAATTACAACGCCGAAGTCACCCGCTTTCAGATCAATAATTTCAGCAAGGCCAGTAACTGGCAAATTGGTTTTCAGTTTGATCTTTCCAGTTAAACGGTTTGATGGATTGCCCCAGCGGTCATCGCCTTTGATTGACAATCGAAATACCTCACCCGGCCGCCGCAATGTTGGCAGAACCGCCTTCCAATTAGCCGGATCACCCGGCACCATTGAAATGGTTGGGTTTGCCGCGCTTGGCAGTGCAATGAAATCTTGAGTAGCGAACGGATCAACCGTGATCTGAAAGGTAAAGGCTGACTCGCAAAATGTTTGCAACAACCAGCCAGGTGATCCCTTGGATTGATCGCCAAAATTAATCACGATCTGGTCACCCTCGCGCAAAAAGCGCAAACAGCGGATATAAAGGCTTTTGTTCCAAGGGCGGATGTTTCGGCGTGCCTCCCATGACATTTCAAGAACGGCACCATTGGAGGCCTCAACCGTGGTATATCCGGGCGCTGTGGGGTCGCTAAACTGGATTGCCGAGCCATCAAAATGGCCCCGAAACCCAATCCGAAGCCCACCTTGATCATCAATGCCAAATTTCCCAGCGGTGTAAATCAATTTAAAGCTCTGATATGTGCCAATTTCAAACTGGCCCGATGGCGTCAATGTGGCTTCACCCATTAAATCTTGACGGTAATTATTATAGGGCATGTCAGGACTTTCTTTAAGTTATGACGAACAAATTTACAAATGTTGCCGAGGACGGTCGGTTGAATATAGGGATATGTTGCAGCTGAATTGAACTATATGAAAAAGCAAAATAGCCGTCATGAAAAGAAAAACTTTCGGCTTTTCCCTTTTTGATTGTGATGGTTTACTGAAGTCACGGTCAGACAAGTGTGTTGTTGACGGGGCCGAATTGTCCAAGGCCGGATTCCAAGATGATGAAATCAACTAATTGATTGCAAAAAATGTGATTAGTCAGCCCTAAGGCTAAATCAAAAAGTGATATTTCAGGCGACAAGCGGCAAGAGCTGGCGTAAATTCGGGCTTGGACAAGCTTGAATCACAACAAATCACATCAGCCTATTTCCAGTGTCGCCAATTATTGCCTGCCTTTTAAATATTTACTGCCCACCAACTATTTATAGATCATCATGCCTGTTGATTTTTTTGCATTCCTAACCGCACGCGCCGCTGTCAGCCTTGTCACGGCAATGCTGTCAATTGCGATTGGCTGGCATCTTTATCAAAATAGTGGCGACCCATTTGATCTGGCGCTTGTTGGGCTGATGCAGATCATTCCGATTTTTCTGTTTTTCTTTATGACGGGCTGGGCAACCGATAGCTTGCCACGAAAAGCCCTATTAATTATCTGCACCATTACCGAAGCGGTAATTTTGATTGGCATCACCATGGCCATGCTTGTCGATGAATTGAATTTAACGGTGATTTTTGCGCTGCTATTTGCGCATGGTGGGGTCAAAGCCTTTTACACGCCAGCCCAGCAAGCTATCATTCCCAACATCGTTCCACCTGCCATGCTGTCGCGTGCGATCGCGCTTAACTCTACCATTGGCAAGGTGTTTGCCACTGCAGGGCCGTTGCTGGCAGGTGTTCTGATTACGGTGATTGATGTTTATACCTATCTTGTTGCCGCTGGCCTGATGGGGGTCAGCACAATTGCCTATCTATTTTTGCCAAAACTAACCCGTCTAAAGCCTGTTGGCCGAAGCCTTGATATGGTTCTTGGCGGCGTTGCCTATGTTCGGTCAAATTCGATTGTTCTTGGAGCGATCGCGCTTGATCTGTTCATTGTTCTTATGGGGTCGGTTGTGACATTGCTACCGGTCTATGCTGCTGATATTTTGAATGTCGGGCCTGAATCACTTGGCGTGTTGCGCGGGATGCCTGCGCTTGGCGGGGTTGTTGTTGGACTTGGGCTTGCTGCCATGCCGCCGATGCGGCGGTCGGGCCTTTGCCTTTTCGCCGCGCTGCTGGTGTTTGCAGCGTCAATTCTGGTTTTTGCAGTTTCGACCATTTTCTGGGTCAGTCTTGTAGCCTTGTTTGTCTATGGCGCAGCCGATATGGTAAGCGTCAATATACGCATGACCCTCATTCAATTGGCCACACCCGATCATCTTCGCGGCAGAGTCAGCGCGGTGAATGCCATTTTCATTTCATCATCAAATGAAATGGGTGATGTTCGGGCTGGCAGCGCGGCCGCACTTCTTGGCCCCGTTACAACCGTTTTTATCGGCGGGCTGGCGGCATTGAGCGTGGCGATTGGCGGCTGGTATGTTTTTCCAAAACTACGCCACCTCGATCGACTAGCCGACCTATGCCCTACAAACGAGCGCAAAATCAAAGGAAATAAAAATGACCAACAATAATCCTTATTCCCCACCTGCCATTTGGACATGGCAAGCCGAGAATGGCGGCACATTTGCCAATATCAACCGGCCAATCGCAGGCGCAACGCATGACAAGCCACTTGCTGTTGGCAAACATCCGCTTCAGCTTTATTCGCTAGCCACTCCGAATGGCGTAAAAGTAACCGTGATGCTTGAAGAATTATTGGCGCAAAACATCACTGATGCCGAATATGATGCATGGCTGATCCAGATTCGCGATGGCCATCAATTTGGCAGCGGCTTTGTCGAGATTAACCCAAATTCAAAAATTCCGGCCTTGGTGGATCATTCGGTATCGCCGCCATTGCGCGTATTTGAATCTGGCAATATTTTGCTCTACCTGGCAGATAAATTCGCAACATTCATCCCCCAAGACATTGCTGGCCGAACCGAATGTTTATCATGGCTTTTCTGGCAGATGGGAAGCGCACCTTATCTTGGTGGCGGCTTTGGCCATTTCTATGCCTACGCACCAGAAAAACTGCCTTATCCGATTGACCGCTTTACGATGGAAACCAAACGCCAGCTTGACGTTCTTGATCGCCAGCTTGCCGAACATAGCTATGTCAGTGGCTACGAATACAGCATTGCCGATATTGCGATTTGGTCTTGGTATGGGCAATTGGTTCTTGGTCGTCTTTATAATGCAGCTGAATTTTTGGATGTCCAAACCTATAGCCATGTCATGCGCTGGTCCAAAGCGATTGATTCGCGCCCAGCAGTCAAACGTGGTCGCATGGTCAATCGCGTATCTGGCGCGCCAGAAATCCAACTTCATGAACGCCATGACGCCAGCGATTTCGACAATAAGACACAAGATAAAATTACCTAGGAAAACACCCTGATTTGCACCGGCTAAACAACCCCATATTGGATTCTACCAAAGGACTGAACAGCATGAATTGGACAGCACGGCGTCGACGGTTTCGGCAGATTTTAAAAGGCAATGACTGCATCACACCAGCAACGGTTTTTGACCCTTTATCGGCACGTATGGTCGAAGACCTTGGCGGCCAGGTTGGCATGCTTGCCGGATCAGTAGCGGCAATGTCGATCCTTGGCGCACCCGATAAAATGCTGATCACCTCGTCAGAATTTGCCGATATGGCCTTGCGGATTTGCCGAGCTGGTGACCTGGCAGTTATTGCCGATGCTGATCATGGCTATGGCAATGCAATAAATGTAAAGCGCACAATCCGCGAACTTGACCATTCTGGCCTTGCCGCAATCACCATTGAAGATACTGATCTGCCCCAGCCTTTTGGATCTGAAGCAACACAGCTTTTGAATATTGATGAGGCTGTTGGCAAAATGCGGGCGGCTGTGTCGGGGCGTGTTGATGCCGATTTGGTTATTCTGGCGCGTACCAGCGCTGCCACCATTACTGGCCGTGACGATTGCATCGCCCGGATCAAGGCCTATGAAAAAACCGGTGTTGACGGCATTACGTTGATCGGTGCCAGATCCCTTGAGGATTTGACCGCGCTTTGCGCCGCAACCAATCTTCCCATCATGCTTGGCGGCATTGGGTCACTTGCGCCAAAAGCCGATGATCTGGCAAAAATGGGCGCGCGCATATGTCTTCGAGGACATCAACCCTATCTGGCGTCACTCGCCGCAACCTATAGCGCAATCCAGCAAGTGCTTGGACAGGCAAATCCTGATGATGCACCACCAGTGATCAATTCAGCTATTTTGCGGCAATTAACGCGTGAAGACGGTTATGATGAAGATGCTGATCAATATTTGAAATAGGCCACAACCGGCATTTGAAAAAATCCTCACTGTCGGCAACAGCTGTCGGCAATTTCCCTTTACCATTGGTCAAGATTTGACAATTTTGTGAAAACTGCCCTAATTGACATAGATAAATTGGCAACGGGAATTGCCGCAAATAGTCACAACAGCATGACGCAGGAGACGATGATTTGAGCGCCCCTTATTGGACACCTTCAGGCGGCCTGCCGCCGCAATCTCAATTATTGTCAGATCGCGCGGTTTTCACCACAGGATATGCGGTAATCCCAAAAGGTGTTCTATCGGATATTGTAACAAGCTATCTACCGTTCTGGCGCAAGACCAGATTATGGGTTCTGGCGCGCCCCATGACTGGCTTTTCTGAGACCTTTTCACATTATCTGATGGAAATTGAGTCAGGTGGCGGCAGCAACAGGCCAGATAATACTGCCGATGCGCAATCTGTGCTTTTTGTGACGAGTGGCTCAATGACCATAACCATTGAAGGTACAGCGCACCCCTTAACGACTGGAAGCTATGTCTATCTGCCAGCAGGATATGATTGGACAATCATAAATGATGGTAGCCAAATAGCCAGCTTCCACTGGATTCGCAAACGTTATAACGCGGTTACCGGCATCGACCATCCCGATGCTTTTGTAACAAGCGATGGTGCCATTGATCCGATCGGCATGCCCAATACTGATGGGCGCTGGACAACCACGAGATTTGTTGATCCGGCCGATTTACGCCATGACATGCATGTGAATATCGTGACCTTTCAACCGGGCGGCACGATCCCTTTTGCCGAAACGCATGTGATGGAACATGGGCTTTTCGTTCTAAGTGGAAAGGCTGTTTATCATTTGAATCAAGATTGGGTCGAGGTCGAGGCCGGTGACTATATGTGGCTTCGCGCTTTTTGCCCGCAGGCCTGTTATGCTGGAGGGCCCGAACCGTTCCGCTATTTGCTCTATAAAGATGTAAACCGGCATATGCCTCTAAATATTTAGTCCTTTACGACATAATCGCGCGTCGCGGATGTACGCGAATTGCAATATCGCCCTATTTTTTTGTTAAATAACTTTCCAATAAGACCAAATATCCAAGTTTGAAACCATAACCAAGAGCAATCATCCAGACTGCGGGGTCAAAGAAAGTATTTGGCATCGTTTTGCCATTGCGCCGTTCTCCGTCAAAACGGATTGGCTGACCAGCGCTGCATCGCAGCGAGAAGGAGAATCAGAATCATGACCGATTGTAATAATTGGGAATTCATTCACCACAGCGCAGAGAGCGCCACATGGACGCCCGGCCTTCGCAAGATTTTTGACTATCGTGACCTTGGCATCAAGGATGGCACAAATGGGGATTTTGTTGCGCATGTGATTCGTCGCAACCAAACTGAAAGTGCCGATGGCGTTCAGTCATGGCATGTTCACGACTGCAACTTCCAGCTTGTTTATGTGTTGAATGGCTGGGCCACATTTGAATATGAAGGCGAAGGAGAGCGCACCATCCGAAAAGGTGATACAGTGCTGCAAGTACCGATGATCAAACATCGTGAAATTGCTTGTTCGGATGATTTTGAAGTTCTGGAAATCGTATCACCTGCAGATTTTGCTACGCGGGTTGTTGAACCGCCTGCCTGATCAAAGCCAGCAAAAAGAGAAAATGCGATAAAAATGTCGGTTTCCCAGATTTATATTTTATCAAAATTAAATTAAGAGCATTTTTTTGGTTTGCCAGCATGCAAGCACCAACAAAAATCTAAAAACATTCTTGATGAAAACCAGAATTAGGGCTGATATCACTCGGCCTTGATCGGGTTGGCAAGAATGCCAATGCCCTCAATCTCGATTTCGACAAGATCGCCATCTTTCATCCAAAGTGGCGGCTTGCGGGCATGACCAACACCTGACGGGGTTCCCATGATAACAAGATCACCCGGTTCAAGTGTTAATGCCTTGGTAATATAGACAAGGGTTTCAATAACCGGAAAAATCATCATATCCGTCGTGCTTGATTGCACAGTTTGACCATTTAACCGACATTCGATTTTTAGACCTGTTGCCGCTTTTGGTAATTCGTCTGGCGTAACCATGAAGGGGCCAAACGGGCCGGTCTTGTCAAAATTCTTACCCATGGTCCATTGGATCGTATGCCGCTGAAATTCGCGAACCGACCCATCGTTAAAACAGCTATAGCCAGCAATGGCATCAAGCGCGTTATCTTCGGTCAGATTTTTGCATTCCTTGCCAATAATCACTGCCAATTCGGCTTCATAATCAAGCGTTTCAGAAACGGCGGGTGCAATGATTGGCTGATTAGCCGCGACAAGCGAAGTGGAGCTGCGCATAAAAATTGCCGGAAAGGGCTGTTTGTCAAATGGCCCTTCGGCAACATGATCCATGTAATTCAACCCAAGACATAAGATTTTGCCCGGCCTCGCAACTGGCAGCCCGATGGTGATATCCCCGATCTGATGATGAGTCTCATCGCCAGCCTTGACCATAAGCGCGGCAATCTGATCAAGCTGACCTGTCTTTATAACCGCGTCAAGATCGCGTGGCGCAGCAGGGTCAATGCGCGACAAATCAACAACGCCCCGATCAGTGACTACGCCAATATGTGGTCCATCCGCCTGTTCAAATGCAACTAGCCGCATTTTACTGCCCCTTAATGAAAATCATTTGTTGAATTGAGATTGTTATCTGCGGCTTATCCAAACTGCCTAGCTGCCAATTTTCATCGGTGCTGTCATGCCCCGCAAACAGGCTATCACGCTTAAAGCGGTAATCTTGCCGGTTCCTGGATTGTTTTCAGATTGGACATTTTGAATCTGCAACGTGAATTTTGCACTATCGGCATCGACTTCAATCGAATGTGTATTGCGGTCAAGATGCGGGTCGGCCCAAACTTCAAGCTCGGTTGCATCAGCGCCAATACCGGCAAGCCCCAAAGCTGCCGCCACATTGACATTTGCTGGGAACGCCTTGGCCCCCTCGCGGGCGCTGCCTTTGAAAACCTGAATGGCGCCATTCAGCCGATCAAGGCTAATATTATTATCGATGATATGCGGCGCATCTTTTAGCGCATTTGGCGGTTTGCGGGTGATCATGCGCACTGAATGGATTTTCCCCTCAGCCGCGGCACGAACCGCATCAAGCCCGAGCAATGCACCTGTCGCAAGAACAAGCTGACCACCATGTTCGCGTGCCATATCCTCGATATCTTCATTCGCAAGAATGCCAGCGCCACTTACCGTCACCAGAATGCGCCCCCGCGAAAAAGCTGCAATGGCAATATCGCGAAACACCGATTTTGGCGCGCAATCAACAATCACATCACAGCAAGCAGCCACCTCGTCAATTGAGATCAACTCAACCGATGATGACAGGCCAGCAATGCTGGCGAGCGCCTTATCACGCCGGCCTGACGCAATTGCCACCAACGACATGCCGTTAATGCCCTCATCAAGCGCCTTTGCAACAACATTGCCGATGGTTCCAAGGCCAATAATTCCTACAGATAGCATATTCTTTCCTATAGATTTTAGAGCAGCGTTTAGTGATCTAAAGCAGGGTTATCCAACAAATTTATATTGACTCGGTGCCGCTAACCTTTGCAACCTTAATCACTAGGACACTTCTCACGCGGCGCCTATTTTGTTGGCATGTTGTCGCTTAAACCAAGCAAGAGGGATTAATCTTACAATGCTGAAATCAAAACTTTCAATTCTCGGGGCCCTGGCTGCCAGTGTCATGATGGCGTCATCGGTTGCGCAGGCTGGATCCCATTCGGTTCCAAAACTTCCTTGTGAAACGGCTCAATTAATCGTGCCTTGGAAACCGGGTGGTGGCACTCAGGTTCTTTACGCGCTGGTCGAGAAAACTATTAGCGAAATGGACACACCTTACAATCTGAAGGTGGTAACAGTTCCGGGCCAGGGCGGCAACAAAGGTGCCAAACAGGCTGCTAAGGCAAAGCCTGATGGATGCACGCTGTTTGCTATTCACCAATCAGCCATCACTAGTTTTCTGAATGGAAGGATTGATTTTCATTACAATGGCTTTGACGCGGTTGCGAATGTAACCATCACGCCAGATATCATTGGCGCTGCTGGAACTGCTCCTTTTAATTCAATTGAAGAAATGATTTCATATGCAAAGGCCAATCCTGGTCAGGTAACCGCAGGGGCAACGTTTGGCTCAACATCTCACTTCATTTGGTTACTTTTGCAGAAGGCAACTGGCGCAAAACTTAAGCTTGTCCCATATGACGGCACTGCCGAACGTATGAACGCTCTCCTATCTGGTGCAATTACACTTGGAGCGGTAAACGTTGCCTCTGGCAAAAAGCATTTGGAAGCCGGAACGATCAAAGCATTAGCTATTGCTAATGATAGTCGTGATCCCCAGCTACCGAATACGCCAACTCTTAAAGAGCGGGGCATTGATATGAGCTTTGCTCTTGAGCGTGGTGTTATGGCTCCGAAAGGCACACCAAAAGAAATAATTGATATGTGGTCTGGTATTATCAAACAAGCAGTTGATAACCCAAGCTTGCAAAAGGCCATGGCAGCAAAAGGCACTGGACTGCGTTATCAGGGGCCAGAGGAGTTTACAGCTTATTCACAAGACCTTTACAAAGCTTATGAGGCGGTAGCCATAGAAATCGGTATGTACAAAAAATAGAAATGCTGTTTGCAAGGCTTTAGCTTGCATCACCAACGAATATGGGCTGGTGACTTAACGTTGCCAGCCAACCTTTATTGCCTTTCCTTTTTAACTTGTGCGGTACCAAAATGTCATTAAATCGGGATAGCTTAGTAGCCCTTTTTCTAATACTGGCGAGTGGTAGCCTTATGCTTGCCAGCTTGGATATTCGCGAACCTGACTATGGTGTTTTATCACCCGCAGCTTGGCCAAGGCTCATAATCATAATTCTTGGTGGCTTGCGTATTATTTACCTACTGCAGTCC